>ERZ1034976.30-NODE-30-length-132510-cov-44.245306_pt1 | contig 132510 bp, 117 predicted proteins | sample MGYA00520623_ERZ1034976 | MGnify/ENA primary metagenome ERZ1034976 (study PRJEB33766, sample SAMN09781774) | gut metagenome | biome: gut microbiome | host: Homo sapiens | place: Madagascar | study: EMG produced TPA metagenomics assembly of the PRJNA485056 data... | reverse complement strand
GTAGATCGTTGTCGGTCTCATCCCAGCCTTTTATCTTTTAGAATTTGAACCCCGCCTACAACGCGGGGTTTTTTGTTGCCTTTTGGCAAACCAGTTTATTGGGGGCGGCCGTAGAGGGTAGCTTACAACGCGGGGTGTCGGGGGCGTATTGAAACCCCATCCGGGTAATGCTGGGGACTACTCAGGTTTACCGTTGGGAAATAAAAAACCCTTGTGTTAAACTTAAATTACCTGTGGCAAGCGGAGTAATGGCCGGCGGTTAGCCCCACTTATAACGCGGGGGGTTTTAGAGCTATCCATTTGCCCTACATAGATATTACAGACGAGAAACCCCGCACAAACAAATATGTTTTTGCGGGGGTAGAATTTCTTATATTTTCTTGCGCATTAGGCATTACCGCAAAAAAAGCATATTTCTGCGGGGGAAAAATTATTTACTTTGTAAATCTCACCAGTAAGCGCAAAAAAGCATATTTCTGCGGGGGTAGCATAAGTTAGCGCGGTTGATTATTATTTATCCGGGCAATTTTTTTGTTTGAGGCGACGGATTTTCTCTGCTTTTTTATATTGGTTTTGTTTTTCATAACATTTAATTAATTTATCATAAATTGAATCTATTTTAGGATTAAGTGAGAGTGCCTGTTGGTAATCTGCTATTGCACCAATATAATTATTTATTTTTTCCTTTGTAGATGCACGATTAGTGTAGTAAGCAAAAGCGAATTGTGGGTCTAGTTTTATGGCCATGCTATAATCAGTAATGGCTCCTGTAAAATTCTTTAAGTGAGATTTGGCATTACCGCGACTGTTATAAGCTGTGGCAAATAAAGGGTCTAAACTAATAACTTTATCAAAATCTAAAAGAGCGTTAACGTAATCTCCTAACTCGTATTTAACATCCCCTCTGTTATTATAAGCGATAGTATATTGCGGGTTTAGCAATATTGCTTTATTTAAGTCCTCTATTGCACCATGATAATTTTTTATATCATTTTTTGTAATTCCACGAGTATAATAAAGACTGGCTTCTCTTGGGGCCAGTTCGATTGCTTTATCATAGTCTAGCAAGGCGTTTACATAATCTTTTAACTCAATTCTTGCATTGCCGCGATTATTGTAATATCCAGCATTTTTAGGGTCTAATTCTATGGCTTTGTCATAATCCTCAATAGATCCCATAAAATTTTTTGTATTTTTTTTAGATACTCCACGGTTATTGTAAGCATTGGCATATTTCGGGTCTAATTCTATGGCTCTGTTATAATCTTCAATAGCGCCTGCATAATTTTTTAAGTTTGCCTTGGCAATGCCTCGGTTATTATAAGCAGCGGCATTTTGCGGGTCTAATTCTATGGTTTTGTTGTAATCTGCAATAGCACCTGCATAATCTTTTAAGTCAGCATTGGCAATGCCTCGGTTATTATAAGCAGCGACATTTTTCGGGTCTAGGGCTATGGCTTTATCGTAATCTTGTATTGCCCCGGAATAATCTTGTAATTTTCCCTTTACAAGTCCTCGGTTATAATACACGTTAATATTTTTAGGAGCTAATTTTACTGCTTTATCATAGTTCTGGATTGCTTTGTGATAATCTTGTAATCTATCCCACCCTAAACCTTTACCAAAATATTCCTCGGCGTTTAGGGGTTCCTCTTGCGCCGGGTTAAATTGGTATTGCGGGTTTAAGGTTTGCAACGCTTGGATTAAATCTCCTTCCAACTCCGTAAAGGTTTGATAGCGTTTTTGCGGGTCTTGCTGTAAACACTTGCGGATTATATCCTGGGCATGCGGGCTTGTTATTTCCTCTGCATTTGGATAACTGTCTTCTTCCTTTCCTAACATTTCCGTCCCTGCTTTGGTGTATTGCGTTGCATCCGTCAGGCTATACCCTTTATTAAATAATTGATACAACACTATCCCAAAAGAGTATATATCCGTTTGTTCGTTAAAGATTCCCTGTTTGACCTCTGGTGCTCTGTATCCAGGCGTTCCGGTGGCCTTTTGCGGATTCGTTCCCGCTAAACCAAAATCTCCTATCTTTAATGTTTTATCCTTGGTTATAAAGATATTAGCCGGTTTTATGTCTTTATGAGCTTTCATGCCTTTGCTAGTTAGGTATTTCATCCCCTCGCAAAATTCTATCGCCCACTTATATGCTTGTTCTACGGGAATACCATTTGTACTTTTGTTAAATTCGCTTACTAATGTATTACCCTGAGGACTAATGGTATTTTGTTCCCCTATTAGTTCCATCACAATATAATACATATCCCCTTCGTGCCCGATGGTAGTGGTATAGACAATATTGGGGTGCTTTCCAAGTTCTAATGCAAAGGCGGCCTCTTGTTTTAGGACGGCTTCATATTTCGGGTCTGCCTTGGCCTTTTTAAGTGCATATAACTGCCCGGAGCGTTTATCCCGGCAGAAATATACCTCGCCCATACCGCCGTTTTCGTTATCACCTAAAATTTCATAATAATCGGCAAACTTGGGCCGTTCCGGCTCCATATTATATTCTGTCCCTATGTAAGTTTCTGTTTCTTGCATTGGTTAGTCCTCGTATTTGTTGTATTCTATCAATTTTGAGCCCAAGCGGGACTAATGGTTTGATATTCGTAACAATTTTGGTAATTCTGCCAAAAGTTGTGGGTAGTAATGACATCAGCCCCATAAGTCTTGCAGCGCTGTTGGAGTTGATAGTCTTGTGTAATAATGGTAACCTCTTGCCCATAATTTTCCGCCAGTTCCGCAACGGTATTCACAATCAAATCATCAGCCTTTTTGTGCCCAGAGAAAAAGACCTCTACCCAATCGTCTTTATGCCAAGTTGGGCGTTTGGGGCCATCAAAATAAATTTCTATGCGGGTTCCATCTTCCCTAAACTGGCTCATCATTTGTACTAACTGGCTTTCCATAGGAGACTCCTGGGCAAAATCCGGCTTTTTCCCACAAGAAAGATATTGTCTTCTGATAATATTGCTGCCATCCAAAATAATCGTTTTCATAATGCACCTCTCATTATTTCCTGTTACTTAGTTACAGAAAGGTGGGCAAAGAAGACAGATATATTGGTGAAATGTCTATTTTTGGCAGGTTTTGTGTAAATATAAGATAGAGGGCCTGATAACAAACTCCTCTTAATTAAGAAGCAAAACTTGTGATAACATACTTTTGTATAGCAAAATGGCCAGTAATGGTAGGTTTGGTATTATTATATAGGAGGCTTACAATGAGAATACTGAGCATTAGAGCGCGCATTACCACAGCCTGCGTTGCCAGTGAAGCACAAGACGCAGAAATGGAATTATTAACGCAAGACGGCAAAAACCTGTTTTTGCATATTAACGAATACGAAGGCGAACATTATACGGTAGCTGAAAGTAGTATTTTTGACTATTTAACTACTGGTACGGAAAAAACACCCGAAGTATTGTTTATAGAAGAATATTCCAGTTGGAAGAGTACGCAGAAATCAAAATATAAAGAGTATTTCTCCCAATTACGAAAAGTAATCAAAATGTTAAAATAAACAAAAACGGGCGCACGACTTTAATTAGTGCGCCCATAAAATGATATGATAAATTGTAAAAATTAGAAAGAGGAATCTGTATGTTTACCAAAGAACAGTTTGAAAACTCTACCGAAGATGAAAAGAGAAAACAACTTGGCGATTTGTTCCAACTCATTTATACACAGGGGCATTATAAAAACACTAATTTAGAAGATGCTTTGATGGAATATATGACATACCTTTTTGATAATATAGAAATATTGCCGGAACTTATTTTTGATAATAACGGCAAGCTTGATATGCTTCGTATCAAACAAGAAATTGCCAGCCGCTCTTGTTTAACTAGTATTCCAAGCCATATTATTTCATTAGATGACCCTCTACAAGGAAAAGAAGAGTCTTCCAACACCCAAGAGGATATAATCTCTGACAATAACCCAGACAATGTTTCACCAGATATTATTTTAAAAAGACAAGATAATCTATCACAAGAAAAAGACCTGCAACCATTTTGTAATTACTTAAAAGCACTTGATGCGAAGAGAAAAAACCGCCTTTTCGTACTTTATTTAAGTTTTTACAATCAATTAGATTCTTGGGCTACGCGGGCGCCATCAGAGTGGCCTAGCAATTTGCGGGAAAACTTTAACCAAAAGTATCCGCAGAACCAAGATTCTTACGATGAGGGAAAACGTCGCGCAGCAGATGGTTCCCCTTTGGATAAAAAAGAAAAAAGTCATTATTCTCGCCCGGATTATAGAACAAAACGTTTTTTTTTATTAAATGCCTATCTTGTTGCGCATCAATTTATGGAATTGTTGAAATATGTATTTGAAAAAGAACTTCAAACCCATAGTCAGCAAGAAACACAATCCCTCTATACTCAATATTATAAGGCTGCTCATTTTACGCAGAAGCCCTCACGGGACAAGCAAACTCTTATTAAAACCTTATTTAACACTCCGGAATTAAAAAAATTACAGCAAGCGATTTTTCCCGGATTTGAAGAGGCATTTTCTGGCATTTCCATATATGAAACATTGGCTAATATTGGGGAAAAAGCCCAGACTGAACGAGATAAAAAAATTCTCCCGGCACTAAATAATGATGCGTGTGAAAAACGCTATGAAGCCGACTTGTGGGAACTGGCATATAAAGAAAGTATGGACTTTTTTGAGCCACAAAGGCCATTAGGGGCCATAAAGCACCATCTGCTTACTTGTCCTGCTTGTAAAAAACGGCTGAAAGAGCGCAAAGAGGCAATTTCCTATCGTATAGGGCGTTTTAAAGATTTAACCACAGCAAAAGGGTTGTGGCAGCGTGGAATTTATCATAAACACGAATACAACGAGAAACACTTTAAAAGGACACAGCAAAAAGATGCCATAACTCATTACGAAAAAGTTTCTAAACAAGCACCTTGTCCTCTCGTGTATCAATTACTTTCAAAAGCCTATCAACTGGCGGACAAATCAGAAAAGGCCTCCCGTGTGAAAAATAAAGTAAAAGATCTCGCAGTTGGGGCTACCTCCGCAACCAATGATTATATTCTTGCGGTGCGTTGTATTTGTGGTATAGAAGAACAATATGCTTTAAATCATTTGCGTATGGATAAAGTAAGTTTAGGCAGACAGCAGAGCGATAATATTCAAGTGGCCACTATTAATGTATGCCCCGATGATGGTGTACAAGGGCACTCTGTTCTTTCCCGCCAAATGCTCCAACTAATATATGATAAAACACAAAAAGATTGGTTTTTATCGGTGGTAGCCGTAGATGAGGAACAAGCCAAGCGCAAGGGGGCTCGGATAATGTATGTTCCGGTTAGTAAGTTAAAAGGAGTTTTGGATAGCCAAATGATAGAAACAAATAAAACAGGCAAAATAACTTGCCACGATATTTGGTTAAAAACTTTTGAAACATTAGGTGACAAAAAAGTTGCTTTGCGGGACATCGCAGGGATTGGGTTAATCCCATTAAAATCTGAGGCAAAACTTTTCTTTAAAGGTCAAGAAATTACTGGGATAAATCACCCCGTACTGGGTAAATTACCTTTTGGGTGGTATGTAGAAGTTTATCCACGCCGACAAAACGAAGCTTTCCGCTCTTATGTGGGGAAAACGATACTATCAACAGACGAAAGCCTTAATGCAATTTCGGCGCCAACTTTTATTAATAACGAGGACTGACCAATGCAAGAAACAGAAACTTACATAGGGACAGAATATAATATGGAGCCGGAACGGCCCAAGTTTGCCGATTATTATGAAATTTTAGGTGATAACGAAAACGGCGGTATGGGCGAGGTATATTTCTGCCGGGATAAACGCTCCGGGCAGTTATATGCACTTAAAAAGGCCAAGGCAGACCCGAAATATGAAGCCGTCCTAAAACAAGAGGCCGCCTTTGCGTTAGAACTTGGCAAACACCCCAATATTGTTTATACCGCCACTATCGGCCACGAAGGGGATATGTATTATATTGTGATGGAACTAATCGGGCAAACCGACGGCCCCCGCCCCCAGGGCAATACATTAGTGAATGAGTTTAACAAACATCCCGAGGGTCTCCCTGTGGAACAGGCGTATCAATGGGCGATAGAGTTTTGCGAGGGGATGAAATACCTAAACAGCAAAGGAATGAAAGCCCATAAAGATATAAAACCGGCTAATTTGTTTATCACGCCGGAGGGGCACTTAAAAATCGGGGATTTTGGGTTAGCAAGTGTGGGCGAAAATAAAGGGATAGGCACGAAAGGCTACCGCGCGCCGGAAATCAAAAACGGCATATATGATGTCCGCACGGATATTTATGCGTTTGGGATAGTGTTGTACCAATTATTAAATAAGGGGTTCAATCCGTTGGATAACACGCAATATACCCATGCGGATACGCGTATGGACACGCAAGACGAGAGCGCCTTTCCCCGGGTGGACACATTAAAAAGCCGTCATGGCGGGGATATTTTACGCAAATGTTTACAACAAAATCCGTCTGCGCGCTACCAAACATTTACAGAGTTGGAAGAAGATTTAATCCAAGCGTTGCGAACCTTAAACCCGCAATACCAATTTACCCCGGCGCAAGAGGAACCATTAAATGCCGAGGAATACTTTGGTAAAGGTTTAGGGTGGGATAGATTACAAGATTATCACAAGGTCATACAAAACTATGATAAGGCCATAGAATTAAACCCTCAACATGCTGGCACTTACAATAACCGCGGCAGCGCCAAGGCGAACTTAAAAAATTATATGGGAGCTATTGCAGATTATGACAAAGTCATAGCACTAGACCCGAAATATGTCGCCGCGTACAATAACCGGGGACATGTCAAGTACGACTTAAGAGATTATGCAGGAGCTATTGCAGATTACAACAACGCCATAGAACTAGACACAAAAAATATGAACACTTATTATAACCGCGGCAATTCCAAGGCGAACTTAAAAGATTATACAGGTGCTATTGCGGATTATAATAAAGCCGTAGAATTGGACCCGAAATATGTCGCCGCGTACAATAACCGCGGCAGTGCCAAAGATGACTTAAAAGATTATGCAGGTGCCATAGTGGATTATGACAAAGCCATAGAACTAGACACAAAAAATATGAACGCTTACTATAACCGCGGCAATTCCAAGGCGAACTTAAAAGATTATGCGGGTGCTATTGCGGATTATAATAAAGCCATAGAATTAGACCCGCAATATGCCGACGCTTATAATAACCGCGGCATTGCCAAGAAAAATTTAGGAGATTATGCAGGTGCTATTGCAGATTATAACAAAGCAATAGAATTAGACCCACAATATGCCAAGGCGTACAATAACCGCGGCGTTGTCAAACATAAATTAAAAGATTATGTGGGGGCTATTGCGGATTATGACAAAGCCATAGAATTAGACCCACAATATGCCAAGGCGTACAATAACCGCGGCGGTGCCAAGGCGAACTTAAAAGATTATGCAGGTGCTATTGCGGATTATGGCAAAGCCATAGAATTATTCCCCCAATACACTAGGGTTTATGACAACCTTATTGCACTTTATAGGGAGTTAAAACTACCTGAAAAAGCAGAGGAAATCCGTCGGCTCAAACAAAAAAATTGCCCGGATAAATAATAATCAACCGCGCTAACTTATGCTACCCCCGCAGAAACATATTTGTTTGTGCGGGGTTTTCGTCTGTAATGTCCGTTTTTGGCACCTTTAAGTTTTATAGTAGGGGCGGAAAAATGCGGGTGTGTTTTGCTCGTGTGCCTGCTTTGGAAATTTTTAAGTTTTATGGCAGAAACTAGCCCTGTAAGTTGCCGGTTGTATAGTGTACTGTCTGTTTTTGGCAGGTTTTAAGTATTTGGTATAAGCACAAAAAAACATCGGCTTAAACGGAGGTTCCCTTATGAAGAACATATACGGATGCGAAATTGACGAAGGCAAAAAAGACGATTTTTCCAGCTGGGGATATTCGGAAGGCGAAATTTACGGCGACGGAAGTTATTAACGACAATACGCTGTCGCTATGGGGTTGTAAACTATTAATAAGAGAGGTCTAAATGAAAAAAATTACAGCACTTTTGTTGTGTTTGGTGGGCTTTGGGCCTGCCTATGGGGCTAAATTCCAAACCTTGGAAGATGCCCTCACGCAAACTGCCGCCAAAATTGCGCAGAATGCGTTTATCCCCAAAAATTCCAAAATGGCCGTGGTGGGTTTTTTGGAAAGCACGTCGCGCGTGCGCTATCCGTTAAGCAGTGTGCTGGAGGACGATTTAAGCGGCTTTTTGATTGAAAAAGCCCCCGGCCGCGTGATTGCCAAAAACCATATTGATACCGTCTTGCGCGAGCTGAAAATTTCGCGTGATGATATTTTTGATACCCGCAACCGCAAGCAATTCGGGCGGTTGGCCTCGGCCGATTTAATCATCAGCGGGAACTATTGGATTAACCGCCGCGAAGTGGTCATCGTCGTAAATGTGGTGAATATAGAAAACGGCCTGGCCTTGTTTTCTAACCGGGTGAGGATACGCAAATCCCAGTTTGATAAGGCCCTTTTGGGCGTGCCTTCTAAATGTTATTAAGGAGAACTGTATGAAAAACAAATGGGCAGTACCGCTTATTTTAAGCGTTTGTTGTTTGATGGGTTGCCATTCTAAAAATATCCTTTCCACCCCGCAGTTAAGCGTAAAAGTGGTGGAAAGTATCCCCAATACGTCCGCGCCGAATTGGGTAAATTCCACAACGGAATTTTGGGAGGCCAAAGGCTACTATTATTACCGCGGTACGGCGGAAGGGATGACCAACCTGGAAGCCGCCAAGCGGGCGGGGAATGCCTCGGCCCGTACCAATATGGCCGAGCAAGTCAAAAGCACCATCCGCAGTGAGTTCGCCCGCGCCCTGGAAGCCGGAAATTACGACGATTCCACCGGCGGATATTTGAAAGATGTGTTTTTCTCGGCGGTGGATAATTTAACCGTAAACGGGATTGTGATGCAGGAAACCTATTTACAGCGCCTGTTGGAAAGCGACGGCCTGCAAGAGCGTATGTATTACCGCGCGTATGTGCTGGCCCGCATTAGCGTTCAGGATTACAACGGGGTAGTAAAACGCGCTTTTACCGATACCAAAGCCCAGGTGCAAGCCAATAAAAGCGCCAAGGAATTGGTAAAAGAAACAGAAGCGCGTTTCTGGGGGAACCAGGGTGAAGATAAGCAATAAAGCTATTTGGTGTAGCATTATTGTTTGCCTGTTGGGCGGGGCCGCTTGCAAAACGGCTCCCGCCCGGCCGGATTGGGCCGGACGGATGTGGCAGGAAAAACAAAATATGCTGGTCAGTGGTATTTCTTCCGGCTGTGAGGACGTGTCCTGCGCGCAAAAAACGGCTTATGCCAACGCGCTGGCGGATTTGGCGCAATATATGGGAGTGCGCGTAAGTGTGCATACGCGGGTGGACGTGCAGAGTGACGGGCAAAGCGTGGAGGCCGTCTATCAAGCCTATACGCAAGAATTAAATTTGAAACATTTGAATATAGAAAAGTTTGAAGCCGTGCGCGGCAAACAAGGTTTAAGCGGATATATTTTGTTAAGTGTCCCCCAGCAAGAATTAGCCTCCGCTAAAAAACAGTTAGAGATTTCCCAAGCGCAAGCGGAAGCGGAACGGCGGCGCAAACATCAAAAAGGCTATTTTTATGTATCAGCCCCTAAAAACTGGCCGGATTTAGCCGGCGGAATGGAAAAAATTTTAAGGCAGCAGGGGTATTTGGTGGGGCGGCGCGGGCAGGCGGTGCGGTTGCAGGTAAAATTTTTTAAGTGCTTGCCCAGTGCGGCGGCGCAGTTATCCGTCTGTACGTTGCAGGTGGAAGTGGAAAGCCAAGGCCGCAAACAGCGTTTTACGGCTAAAGGTTTTGGGGCTCCGGCGGCGCGGGCGCGCGCGGATTGCCTGGAAAATTGGTTATCGGGCCTGCCCGAAAATGTATTGGAGTAAGGGAGCAATATGAAAAAGTATCTTTTAATGGGGCTGTGGTGCGTGTTGGCATCGGCGGCGTTTGCCCAAGGCAAAGAAATTATGAATAACGCCTCCGGCTATGGGTACGAATATTACTACAAAGGGGTAATAGAAAACAAATCGTACCAGGATATAACGGGTTGGATGGGTGCCGTGCGGGTATCGGGCGGCCGCTCGCTATACTTCAAAAATGTGGATTTTTTGCGCAACAATATCGGGGTGACTATTATCGGAGGCGGGGTAGGGTTTGCAGATGTAAATTTTGATAATAATTTTTCCGGCGGCGGCCTGCAAATCCTTACCAGCGGTTATGACAGCACGTTGCTGGGGTTGGAGCGCGTGCGGTTTACCAATAACCGGGGGACTAGCGGCGCCGGGGTGTATTCCGTTCTGACCGATAGCCGGCGGGTGGGCCTGTTTAATACGGTGGATTTTGATTACAACACCGCCACGCAAAACGGCGGGGGAATGTTCCTCAAGCACGGCTACCAAACGATGAAAAACGTGCGCTTTACGGGGAACAGCGCCAATTTGGGCGGCGCTATTTATGCCGGGGACGACTTTACTTTAATCGGCTCCAATGTGCATTTTACCGGCAACACGGCCACGCAGGGCGGCGGCATTTACGCGGCTAAAAATTTAACTTTACATGCCGAAAACGGCGATATTGTTTTTACCGGCAATACCGGCCATGGCGTATATATGGGGGGCGCCAACTCCGTATTGCGTTTGGAAGGCACCCCCACCGGAAGTGTTATTTTTAACGATACGATTGGCGGCGCGGGCAAGATTGTAGCGGCCGGCTCCGGCGTGGTGCGCTTTAATGTGCTGTGGGGGAGCGCGCCCTTGTATTTGTCTTCCGGCGCGGTTTCGTTGGACCACACGAAAGACTGGAGTTCCACGCAACTGGTTTGCCATGGGGGCGGCTTGCATTTGGCCGATTCCCAAGCGGTGCGGCTGAATTTGGGGAGTTTGGATTTACAGCGCCCGCTGGCCCTGGTGCCGGAAGTGGATATGTTGGGCGGAAAAATGGATTCGCTCCGTTTTCAAAGTGTTTCCGGGTATGAGGGCATCCGTTTGGAGGGGTTCCGCTTGCTGTCCGCCAATACGGAGGCTCCCACCACGTTGCCTTTTATTGAGGGTGCCGGAAAAGAGCGGGTAAGCGTGGGGGCGGATGCCTATGACGACGTGTTCCGCTATCAGGCTACTTATAATTCTTCCACCGGGGAGATTACTTTTACGCCCCAAAAATTATTATTAAGCCAGGGGCTTACCACGGTAAAAGCGTTTGCGCCGCAAGTGCTTTTGCAACCGTTGACGGCCTATGTGGCGGCGCAGGCGTTGTTCCAAGAAAGTGATTTATTAGGCGCCCGCCGGATGGCGCAGGTATTTGCGTTTGATTCCCCCAAAAGCGCGTTGTATTTGCAACCGTTCGCGCAGGATAATAAGCAAACTTTTACCAACCAGGCCCAAGTAAAAAACACGCGCCAAGGGGCCGTGGCCGGGGGAATGAGCGCCGATTGGGAATGGTTTGACGATTGGGTTTCTTCCGGCGGGTGGTATGTGTCTTATCAGCAGGATTCGGCCAGGTTTGAGCCGTTTACCGTGCGGCAAAGCCAGTATGTGGCCGGGGGAGATTTGTTTTTGTATTCGTACCGCTTTTTTGTGCAGTTAATGGCGCGGGCGGGCATCCAAAAGCAAGCAGGCCCGGCGGACGACTCCCGCTTGGTGGGGGGCGGCTCGGCCTTGATGGGGTGGAATATAGATTTGGCGGCGTCGGAATGGTTTTTACAGCCCTACGGGCGGTACGGATACAGCTATGTGGCCGCCGGTAAAGATTTGCAGAGCGGCTCCGCCCGGTTGCCGGGGAGTGATTTTTCCCTCGCGCAGGCCGAGGGCGGAATGAGCTTGTGGAAACTGTCCGACGGCCCCTGGCGTTGGCATGTGGGTGGGGCGTACTTAAAACAAATGCCGGTTAAAAGTCAGTTTACGGCGGGAAGTGCGGCTCTGCCGGATTTTGAGCTAGACCCGTTTGTGCAAGCAACGGCCGGGGTGGATTGGGCCGGAGAAAAGGTAGCTTTGGGGGCGGACATGCAGGCGCGTTTCGGCAAGGTGCGCGGGTGGGGCGGCTCGCTGTATGTGATGTTCTAGTTTGCGGGGAAAACGTCTGTTTTTGGCAGGTTTTTCCCAGTTAGTAGCAGAAAACAGGAGAAAAAAATGTTTACCATTAAAGATAATATCAAACAAATACAAACTGTTTTTTCCACTCCGTTCAAACCGGAGTTGCAAGTGCCCTTTTTCAGCCCTTCGTTGACGCCGGAGCCCGGCGACGGTTTTGAGCGGAAGAAAGCGTATTTCTATTTTGCCAACGCCAAAACCCCGGTTTTGCGGCAACTGCGTGCGTTTTTGTTCATCCAGGCCATCCGGCAGGAAAAGCGCGTGCTGGTGCAGGACCCCGGCTATCTGCATTACGAAGATTTCCAGGATATTTTGACCCATTTTTTCCCCTACGTTAAGCCTTTTAACCGTGTTAAGAAACGAAAAAGAGGTCTTTGCGGGGCTTAGTAAACTGGAGTCTGCCAACGTGCAGTGGGTGCGCCAAAGCGCCGAGCAACTGGCGCAACAGGAAGCGCCGCAGGAGCCGTTGAAAAACCCCGATATTATCGTGCTGGCTTTAACGCAAAAAGAGGTTTGCCAAAACCCGTGTTTGGCGCAAAATCTGGCCGAAAAGAAAAACTGTATTGTATGGGTGTTTGTGGAACAGAGCGACGAAGAAGCCGCGGGTAAAGTGCCGTTGCGCACGCTCCTGCGGCAGACGGACAGCTTGCAAAAAGTAGGCGCGGAGCTTAGCTTTTTGGATAGCATACACGTCAGCGAAGCAATGAGCGGCGGCGGATACCGCGAGGTGGATTTGATAGCGGTGAACTCTTGGGCACTGGTTAATGTATACATTGAAACCTATAAAGATTATGAACTCCACGACGGAATTTTAGAATGGTATGTTAGAGAGGCGGATTAATCCGTCATACCAGAGCAAACGTGGCGGCCGGACGACCTCCCCGGCTGCCACTTTTAATTTTAATAGAGAGTATTTATGGAAATAAAAGAAGAAAACAGAGAAGAAACTACCGCCAATGCGTTTGCGTTTTTGGAGCGTCCTGCGGCTTATCACGCCAACGAAGAATATGTGGCGGATGTAATTAAATTGTTCCACTTGCTGGAGCGCCCCGCGTATCAGGCCAAGGCCGTGGCCTGTATGCAATACTTAAATGCACGCATTAAATTGACCGGCAAAGGGATTGCGTTTGAAAAAGAGTTGGAAAAATATAAATTAGCTCCGGTAGAAAAATTCAGCCTGCTCAAATTGGCGTATATGGATGTAATGGGCGGGCGTTTTGCGCGGATAAGCCGGCGGGATTTGTTCCAATTTTTAATCAATACCGGGCTTTGCCCCATAGAACAAGCGGTGCGGTGTATTTTACAGCCTTCGGCCCCTATTTATAAGCAGGGGTTGGTGCTGTGCAGTAATGGGGGGATTAGTTTAAGCCGGGAGCTGGCTGCCCTGTTTATCGGCGGTAAGCGGAGCCGGGCGGGCGCGCAGGCCGCCGGGGCGGAAAAACTGCCCAAGTGTTCCATGCTTTCTATTTACCAGGGGTTGAACCGGTTTGTAATCGGGCAAGAACAGGCCAAGCGGGCGTTGGCCAGTGCCGTGTATGAACATTTTTTGCGCTGTAAAATTGCGCGAAAAGAAGGGCGCCCCATGGAAAAAAACAATATGCTGTTAATCGGCCCGACGGGAACCGGCAAAACCTATTTATGCCGGGTGTTGGCGCAAATTTTGCATATTCCGTTTTATATGGCGGATGCCAGCCAGATGACCGATACCGGCTATGTGGGCCCCAGTGTGGGCAGTGTGCTGATGAATTTGCAAAAACAAATACCGGATATGGGAAATGTGTTTCCGCCGTCTATTGTGTATTTGGACGAAATAGACAAATTGGCCGCCAAAGATACCCCCAAAGACATCAGCGGGCGCGGCGTGCAGGAAGAAATGCTCAAACTGTTGGAATCTTCCGTATATACCGTGGCGGCGGACCGCTTCCGCGAGGCCCAGCAGTATGATATTTCCAACGTGATGTTTATTGCGGGCGGCGCCTTTGCCGGGATAGAACACAGTGTGGCCCGGCGCCAACGGAAACACCAAATCGGCTTTGGCAATAAAACCGGGGAAGTGGTCGGCCCAGCGGAAATCCTCCCCGGTGATTTGGAGGACTACGGTTTTATGCCGGAGTTGGTGGGGCGTTTTACCCACATCAGCCGCTTAAACCCGCTCACCCGGCAGGATTTGGAAAATATTTTGGGCAAGGCAAAAAATAACCCGCTGGAGCAATATAAGCGCATTTTTGACGAGGCCGGAATCCGCCTGCGCGTGCCCCGCAATGTGTTGGGGGAGTTGGCGCGGCAGGCGCTTGCTAACAAAACCGGCGCCCGAGGATTAAAAACCATTTTAAGCAACCTGTTGAGCGCGGCCCTGTTTGAGTGCCAACTGCATAAAAAGAAGGAATATCTTTTAACCTTAAAAGAATAACGCCTTATGGGCGCACCCGGCCATCCACCCCCTAGCGGGGGCGGCGCGGTTGGCGCAAAAAAGATAATTGCCGCGGGGTGGAAAGCGGTAAAATAAATAGCCGTTCTTTTTGCAAAAAATGTTTTTCAAAGCGACCGCACGCTGTCGCGCGTGTGTGCTATGATAAAAGTATCCGCAACCCGGCAGGGAGAAAAAAAACTCTACTGTACCTGCTGTTGCGGGTGTTAAAAGTGGTTCCGGTACCGGACTGAATTCCGGCTTTGACCGAGTCCGCAATGTGGGGGGCGTATTCCGCTTTGGGCGTTGGCGATTGGCAAAAGCAAATTGCGTTTATGTCCCCTGCTTTATAAAGGGGATTTGCCGCTCCCGGTGGGAACCGGTAAGCAGTAGGCGCATTCATTCCAAAAGAACTGCAGGGGGCAGTGAACGGAAGTGAATGAACACCGCTACTTACCTGGCGTTGGAGCGGCGGGTGGGAGTGTATTGGACGAGTGGCACGGCGACTTTTAGAAGTCGTAGGCTCAAACTTGAAAAATTAAATGTGTCGGGCGCGGCTCAAGCACTCCCATCGCTCTTTTTTCCCCACGGGGTTCTTTGGTACTTTTAAGTAGCAACGCCGGGAAACCTAATGTTGCAAATTGCCCCCTGTGTGATTCACCCCCAACCGCTTGCCGTTTAATTATTTCATATAATGGGAATCATGTATGACAAATAACAAAATTTTCAAACCGAAAAGTAAAAAAATATTTGTGGGAGAAGCGGGCCGTAAGCAGGTAATGAACCCTTGCTTTGAATTGTTGCCGCGCCGGGCAGATAATACACCCATGAACAAAATAAGTATTTACGAGGAAGATTTTTTGTTTATAATGCCGGCTTTTGGCCTGGCTGTTGACCCCGCCGGTTTTGATGAATACGAATGTTATCATTTAACCAAGCAACAATGGCTCAACCTGTTAGAGGAAGCCCAAAAATTAGTAAGTTTTGCTACCTTTGATGATATGTTTGAGTATGTTGTAAAACAGGGGAAGAAGACGAATTATGACGGTTTGTATTTTTTGAATCACAACGGGAAAAGTATTTGGAACGCGCGCAAAGAGGCGCAAATAATGCTGGAAGATTTGTCCGCTTGGACGGAAACTATCCTAAAAGAGGATGACGGGGTGGAAATTTTAGGTTTATAGGGGATATATATGAGTGAAATAAAACCGGAAACATTTATGAAAGATGCCGACTCCTTCTTTTGGAAATTACTGCATGAGCGGGGCTATGAGGTGCAGGAAAAGGCCGCCGAAGCCGGCGATTGCATTGGCTACCGTTGCCAAAAAAACGGGCATTTCTTTACGGTTTATATGTACGCCTTTGGCGAGGAACAGCTTTCCCAATTAGACGGCGCGTTTTGCAACCGGTTATGGGCAAACCCACTATCAAAAAATAGCACGGTGCTGGTGGCCTATTTGCAAGTTAAACAAACCTCCGCCGGGCCCCAAATATGCGATTATACAGGCAACCCTAACGCATATATTCCTTTTTGGCAATTAACAACTGTAAAAGACCGGCCCGTACTGCTTTATTTCCCTGGGGAAGAAATGGCGGCGCTTTTTGATAAATTTGTGACCGCATTTAATACGGACAATGCGGATTTATACCATTCCATTTTGGCAATAAATAATTGTGGGGTACAGGGTTATAAGCACCCGGGCTATTTTATGAATGATGCGGTTTATCACGTTTTGCGTTGTTTTCATAAAGAATACGGCAAAATGAAAATAGGCTATGTGCGTTTTAATGATGTTATTTATAATCGGGTTTCTTATTTGGAAGGGTTGGGGTATTTCGGCCTAAGTATGACGGAGGAGGGATTTATCCGGGAAATCCGATACTATCCCTTTGATAACCCTAAAATTTTGGAATTTATTAAAACGGATGAAGAATCGGCCTATTCTGTAAGCCAAATCCCCGTGGCGGCAAAAATAGTTCCTTTGGCCCCTATCCAATCGGAACGGTTTGCCGTAAAAATCTATTTTAAGAATGGCGAGTGCCGCAAGTATGTCCTGCCGGAGGACTCCGCGGAGGAAATAGTTCCATATAACAACCATTTGTTTACGGATAAGATGTGGAAAAATGCCCGATTAGTACAAACCCATAAAAGCCCTCTGCCGGATTATCCAAGCGGCGGGCAGGCATTGGAATTTATAAACGGTTATTATTTATCTGTTTTGGAATGTTATGAGCGCGGCACCCGGTATACGGAGCCCACGTTATGCAATAAGGTAATGTATCAAAATAAAAACCTTAAAATTACTAAATTATGGGATTGGGCGGTGCTATCAATATGGGAAGACGACGGCCTGCTTGCCGACGAAGAAAATGAAAACGGAACGGGGGTATTAAAAATTTTATTAACCGGAGATACTTTTAATCAGGGGGGAGTGTCTACCTTAGCATACAAAAACGGCAACCGTTGCAGCCTTGATTTTTATTACTTGGATAGTTCCCGCGCCGGATGGTTTAATGTGGGGGTTTATAAACGCGGTTATAATTTTATCAATGCGGATTTTAAGTTCTTAAACAAAGAGTATTATAGGGATTCGCGCGAATTTGTCGGCGGATTTGCGCGGGCCAGCCGGAACGGTACGAGTTTTTATATAGATTATAAAGGGAAAGAAATACCTATTAAACCCTCCCATAAAGACACCAAATATGTGCGGCTGGGTGAATTTTGCGAAGGTTTGGCAAAAGTATCCACTTTGCGGATAGGATTATTTGATTTGGCTTTTCATAGTGATGATGAAAGCGCGGCCGGTACATGGGGCTATGTGGACGAAACCGGCAAAGAAATTATAAAACCGCAATATATTTATGCGTATGATTTTTCAAACGGGATTGCCATTGTTTGCCAAGGCAAGTGGGAAAACAAAAAGTGGCCGCACGGAAAGGATTATTGCGAGGGGTATTGGTCCGAATTTGCCAAATGGGGCGTGATTGATAAAACAGGAAAGGCCGTTATTCCGTTTGAGTTTGATTCCATTGCCGGACTAAACAATTCTGACGATTTGTTCAGAGTGCATTACGGCGGTTGGGAAAACGGAAAATACGGAATAATAGATAAGCATGGGAATTGGGTGGTGGAGCCTTTGTTTGAATATATCCCCTATGATTTTGAGCATGATTTATTGGTGTTTAGCAATAACGATTTTGAAGAAAAGTTTGGCCTTTATGATGCCAGCGCCAAAAAAGTGATGTTTGAGCCGGCCTACTCTGGTATCCGCATATTAGATAATGGGGATATTTGTTTGGAAAACAGCGACGCAAAAAGGAACAAAATCACGGCCAAAGTAATTGACCGGCAAGGAAATGAAAAATTTGTTTACGACTGTTATTATTTGGGCGTTGTCACTGATGAGATTAAAAATAAGAGGTACTATGTAATGTCACGCCGGGGTGCCCATGGCCTTGCAGATGCCGAAACCGGAAAGATTTTGTTTGATTGTGCGTCCAAGTGGGATGAATTTTTTATTGAGGAACAAAGAATACGCTTTGTGGAAAATGGCAAAAAAGGCATTTGTGACTTCAACCAAAATGTTATTGTGCCTGCCAAATATGATGGCATTACAACCTGTATGTATAATCCTAATTTTTATAAAGTTCAAATGGGCAAGGAGTATATGAAAGATGCCCGGTATGGCCTTTTACTCAAAGACGGAACAGAAGTTTTGCCGCACAAATATATGCGCATAGACTTTTGCAAAGACGGAAAACATATAATATGTGAAGAAGAAACCGGCTGTTCTCTCTTAAAATTAGAGATGTTATAAATATGTACATGAGTTGCGGCATGCCGGTTTTTAAGAACTGGGTTGGATTTATCCGCCTGTAAAATACTTTGGAAGCCGGCAAAAGGACAACTGTTCTATGCCCCACATAGATACAAACCGATATATTTTACCATTGGAAGTGTGGAAGATAGGGGAACAAAAAAGGCACCCCGCACGGGGTGCCTTAAAAAATGGTGGGGCAGGCGTGCGTGATGGTTTCCTCTCTCTAAAACCTAGACATTGCCTTCCCTGTTTATCAGGGGAAAAACAGGGAAATTTGCCCATTTTTGACCTGTTTTGCGGATTTAGGAGAACTATCTCTATAATATGCCTCGTCGGAGCAAACTAAAGGAAAACGCTCCAAATTCCCTGAAGTGGATAACAGGGAAAAAACAGGAAAAAATAATCGGATAAATGATAAATTATATTGTAAAGAATAAATATTTCTGGTACAATATGATTAGTTTTTATGTGGATTTATTGGATATTGCCGGGTGTATCGCCAGGCTAGATGGGATTGCTTATATTTGTTCCCGAAATATTGGAAGATATAAGCATTCATAGGCATTCATGCTTATATCTTCCAATATTTCGTGTTAGTTAATTTAGATAAAAACTAATAATTGTATGTTAGAAGAATTCTTAAAAAACTTGGATTGGGATAAGGTTCGTGTAAAACGTTATCCCAATCTTATTTTTTTATGTGGGAGTGCAAATAGCACAAAAAGTATTCGTAGTTTACTACGGGCAAATCCTTTGAAAAATTATAGGTATGTTCTTGCTGAAAGTGCAATGAATTGGCCTGATGCAAAATCATTTACTAGTGATTTTCTAGAATTAGAGGAATACTTCGCTGCAGCTGTTAAATTAATTCTCATTATATCGGAAAGTCCAGGCGCTTTTGCGGAAATGGGGGCTTTTGTAAGTAATAAGAAGATTAAAACACGCGTGTTGGTTGTTACCCAAGAGAGTCATTATAAAGCGCATTCTTTTATTCGTTATGGGGTAATTCAACATTTGCAAGGAAAAAGCTTGGACCCGACCCCTCAAATCTGTGTTATTCCTGATATTACACCTCTTCGTAAGAAAGAATTGCTTGCACATAAGCAAGAAATATTAGAGGCAGTTGAAGATTCTGTTCAATCTTTTCCCCAAAAAAGCAGTGTAAAATTTGATGCGACAGAAACTACCTCTCGAGTTTTTTTGGTGCGTGATATTATTGCATTGAATTCTATTATTGAAAAAACACAGTTGCAGCGCATTTTTAGGATGATATTGCATCAAAACAAGCAATCTTTTAAGAACAAAGATTTTTTGAAAATTCTCTTTTGTTTGGAAAAATTGGGAATGATCGAAAAACATTTTAAAGGTAATAAAGTCCTTTATAAAGCCAATGACTATGAGCTTTATTTGCGATATCCTACGTCATCATATGAAGAGTCAGCAGTTGCTTTGCAGCGAAAGATTAGAGACCAGTTCTATCATAAATCTCGTGATATATCCTTGCACTTGAAACCGATAGAGTTGTCTAATGCAAAAGATTTAACAAAAGAATCTTACTCTCAATTTGAAAGAAAATTATTTTCGCAGCTTCCATTAATGTACAAGGTATTTAATATTCCTAAGAAAAATGGGAAGGGAATGCGTGAAATTGCTCAACCCACATCTTTTTTAAAAAAATTACAAAAACGAATGATATCGGATTTAGAATCAAAGTTTGAAATTCACAACGCAGCAAAGGCTTATATCCGGGGACAAAATGGTATTCAACAAAATGCTAGTGTTCATGTTGATGGGAAATATTTTTTGAAATTAGATTTTCATGATTTTTTTCATAATATTAAAGCATCCTCTTTAAATTGGCTTTTACTCCAAAAAAATTTTTCTCTTTCTGAGAGAGTGAAATATTTGAAAGTATTTTTCATGTTTAACAAATCTGTTGGCAAAGAACAAACAAAAAGAGTTTATAAAATTTTAAAAAGTGATCGTTCTTCTGAACAACAGGTTTTGGAACTTATGACTAAAGAAATGGAATCAGAATTTAGATTAAGTATAGGCGCGCCTTCTTCTCCGTGGATTTCAAATATTGTTATGTATGAATTTGATGAAAAAGTAGCAACTTGGTGCAAAAAACAGGGAATAAATTACTCACGATATGCTGATGACCTTTCTTTTTCATCTATGGATAATAAAAAATTAAAAAAAGTTATTTTTGTAATTGAAAAAATTTTGAAAAAAATCTCATATTTGCATCTCTCATTAAATAAAAATAAGACAAAATATCTTTCGTTAAAGCAAAAGGTAAATATTACTGGTCTCAATATTACTTCTGAGCATAAAACTTCGGTAGGACGTCAGCAAAAAAAGTTAATTAGAGTTATGTTGTATCACTTTCAACAAGGAAAACTCTCGGTGGATAAAAAAGAATATTTGAAAGGATGGGTATCATATATCAAGAGTGTAGAACCAGCATACTACCGCTCGTTGAATGAGAAATTTAATTCTGAATTGAAACAATTGTCCCGCTAAAGTCATTATTATGCAACTGAAAAACCTTAAAAAATTGAACCGTTTGTTATATCTGCTTAATATCTTGGACGGCGGAGAAATCCGCGTTCAACGCGAAGCGCGCGAATTGGACGTGACCGAACGGACTATTCAGCGGGATATCAATGATATTGATGCGGGCGGGTTTCCCATCTATAAAGCCGCGCCGGGGGTATATAAGTTTACAGAAGGGTTTTCGCTTAAAAAAATGAATTTAACGCAGGCGGAGGCCTCGCTTTTGCTGGTTATGCAAGATGTAATTTCCCCATTGGGTAAATCGTTCCAAAATTCGCTTGCTTCGCTCCGGCAAAAGGTGTTAAACGCGCCCGAAGAATCCCCGTTTTATATCAAAATGCCCGCGGGCAGTAAATACGAGGAAACCAAAATTACGCGCGTGTTGGAGCAAGGTATCCGTACGCATACGGAAGTGTTAATGTCCTTGGCGGCCGATACAAGCCGGAAATTAACCTACGAGCTAAAACCGCTTAAAATTATGAATTATGACGGTTTTTGGTATTTATTGGGTATCAACGCCTATAAAGAAGTGCGAAAATTCCGTTTAGACCGTATTTTGGATGCAATCAATACCGATAAACCGTTCAAAGCGACCAAAAACATCCGGAAAATCCTGCAAGAAAGCCAAAATATTTGGTTTGGGGAAAAACGGGATAAAAAAGTGAGCTTTTGGGTTCCGGCGGAGTTCGCGCCGTATTTTGAGAAAAAAGCGTATTTTCCATTGCAAAAAATTCTAAAAAAGCAGAAAAATGGGGATATTTTGGTGGAAACGCGCGTATCTAATTACCGGGAAATTATCCCGCTGACGCTTAGTTGGCTGGAGCATATCACGCTTGTTGGGCCAGCGGATTTTAAGGAAATTATCAGCCAAATTTTAGCACAGGCGGCAAAAAGAATGCGGGGTTGAAAACCCCGCATTCTTTTTTCTCTGGCAGTTTTAATTCTTGTTATATCCATGCTCGGTAGTGGATAAAATTTCTTTCCACCAATTTTCTCTTTCTACAATTACCTCACGGCTGGTATTAAAGTTATAGTTTTCCAAAATACTGTAGGAAAAATTCTTCTTTATATAGTTAAAATCTAACTTTTCTAATTCTTTGTTTCCTCCATGACCATTTTTAACATATTTCTCCCAGCGTTGCCAAAGTCCGTCTTGGTTGCCCGAGGCGGAGCCTACATATAACTTGCCAGTTTTGTTGTCCGTTATCAGATATACCCCCTTTTGCTGGGAAAGAGCATTCAGCCAATCAGGCTTTTTACGGTTAAAAATGTATTCTAACTTGTTCCATGACAAATGTACTTTATTATATCCGGGGAATTGGTCTCCTTCGTAAATGTCAGGGAGAATTTCGAGAACAGAACATTTATCGATATATTTACTTAATTTGAACGTATAGAGATTGAAAGTGTTTCCTTTATTACATTGTATAATTAACCGTCCGAAAAACGGAGAAAATTGATTGAGAATTTCAACTTTCGCCCAAGCGTTTTTGGGAACTTCTATGATTTTAGCTGCAGATAGAAATAACCATTCATTAGCCGAGAAGCGCGCAAAACTGAACACCCAATTCCCTGTCCGAAAATTCGGTCTACTTTTACCATACCACCCCCAGAAAGCACAATCCCAATTCGTGCCATATCCCATTTTCTTTTCTGTGTTGCTTCGTCTTAACCACCTATCCAGAAAAGACTCCCCGTCTTTACCGGCTTTCATATTAAGTTCTATCTTACTGTTTTTTATTTCCTCTTCATTTAAGTTGAAGATTTTGTTTAGTGTAATTGGCATGATAATTCTCCTTATCTGAAGTCTACTTAAATGTTTCTTTAAAGTCCTCTCTCTGTACTTTGAAATCATTGTATTTGGCGACGGGAGTGCCTCTGTCGTTAAGCAAAACAATCCAAGTTTTGTTCATGTGTTTGCCGGATTTATGCCGGGAACAGGCTTCCACATACTGTTGTGCGGAAAATAACCACATAATATCCGGTATTCCCGCATAGAACAGATAGTAATAATTAGGCCGGATTTCTGGGTTTTTTACCTCAAACCGGCCTATTCCTTTTTTGCCCACTTCACCTTTGCGGGCTTTGATTTGAATTTCAAAAAACTGCCCGCTTGGGGATTTAATGACACAGTCGGTTCCGTCATCATCTACACAAGGTTCAAAGCATTTAAACCCTTGGGACATTAACCTGCTTTCCATTAAATATTCGATGCGTTTTGCATATTGGGCGCTGCGTCCATCAAAAAATTCTTCAAGTACCATATATTCTCCTATTTGTTATTTCGTTGCCACTCTTGAATTTCCCGCTGGCATTCTTTAATTTGATTTTTTAAGCGTTCCTCCGTATATTGGTCGGCCTGGGAAAGGGAGTCCGTTTCCCGTTTGTAGCGGGAAGAAATTTCCTCGGCTTTTCTTTTGTATTGCCGGGTGAGTTCTTCTATCTCTCTTTGCCAGCGTTGCTCAATTTGGCGTTTATGTTGCTGGAAAGAATCTTTCTCCCGTTTTTCCTCTTGTTCTTGCTGACGCAAGATGGCGGTTTTCTTTTCGTAACGGCGCATCTGCAGGTTTTTTAACTCCTCCACGGCACGGGTGATTTTATTTTTTAAGTCATAGGGCAGTTGGTAAGGTAAATTCCCAACATAACTATGGTATTGCCTTTCTATTTCGGATTTTTCTGAATTTGAGAAGAAAAACATATTGCCTCCTTGTTCTTATTTAGCCTTACAACTGGGCTAAACATCAAGTAAATGTTAGAAAACATTTCCGACAAACGTTTGTCGCTTTTGATTGATAAGATAAATTAGGCAAGAAAAAAGCGGCAATCTTTCCGGGTAGCTGAGAACCGACCCAAAACGATATGCCGCCAGCACGCTCCCGAAAGGGGGCGTGCTAAAAGACGGCTTCGTTTTCGTTTCTCAGCTCGCCGGAGTAATCCGGCGGGGCTATGCCAGACGCATAACGCCAAAAACAAGCCAAAAGCAAATTGTACTTACAACAACTCTTATATTATAGTCTTTTTCGCGCAAATAGTGGTTGTTTTGCCTCAAACGTCCTTAATCGTACGGCAACTAAATGAGCGTTTGGTGCGTGGGTTGGCGCGAGGGTGGCAATTGAAAAAGAGAATGGAGCAGGGAATTATTATCCGAGAATTAGAAAAAGAAATGCACATGACCAAGCGCGCGATTACGCGGTATATCAATTTGTGTTATTTGTCTCCCCGTATTGTAGCGGATATTTTAGAATATAATAATCCGCACAACATGACCTTACGCGAACTAATGAATTTAGCCGAGGGGAACGTAGATTTGAAGGAGCAAGAAAAGGAGTGGAACAAGTTGTAAAGTGGATACTCTCATTTTGCCCATTAGAGAACAAGGCCTTAAAAAGGCCTTTTTTGTGCTCTACTAATACTACTCTAAAACCCGTATAGATAAAAATCCTAGCAGTTCTCCGTCGGAGCACCGTAAATAACCCCAACAAAAAAGGCACTCCGTACGGAGTGCCTTAAAAAATGGTGGACCGGACAGGACTTGAACCTGTGACCTCCTGCGTGTAAAGCAGGCGCTCTACCAACTAAGCTACCGATCCTTAAATTGTTCCTTTAACTAGGACAATTCTTATTTTAGCAAAAAATTACGTCCCGCTCAACTGTTTTTTATGCTGTGGCATTAAAATAGTTCAATGTGCCGTGGAAAGCAAGGGGCCGCGTGCGAAAAATAATCCAACACGCGCAAAAAATAAGTCTGCCGCATGGTAAAAAGGCGCCGCACGCCAAAAATGCCGCGCGCTAAAAGTAAATCTCCCACATATCAAAAAGACCGCACACCAAACCCCTCCGCACATTAAAAAAACGCCGCACATTAAAAATCACCGCACGGTAAAAAGCAAACAGCCGTGCGGTAAAAACAAGCAATCACTTATTTCCAATAGGAAGATTATTCTTCCGCTTTGGGCGTTTATTTTACAACATTAAAAAGTAGTTAGTATTTCCAATAGAAAAATTATTCTTCCACTTTGGGCGTGGTGCGGAGCCATTCGTCGGCTTCCGGCCCCCATTTATCCTTTACCGCTTGCGGAATTTTATACAAAATGCTGGTGCATTTGGCCGAAACGGTGCCGTCTGGCAGGATAATTTCCCCTTCCACTTGCGCGCGGGAGCCGCTGTCTTTCAGCACGCGGCCCACGGCTTTTAAGGGCGTGTTGGTGGGGGTGTTTTTCTTATAAACCATTTCCATTTTCAGCGTCACCATCAGGCGGTTGAAATCGTTATCCAGCAAAATGGCCCGGCCGGACGTTTCATCTAAAATCGTTGCGATAATTCCGCCGTGCATGGTGCCGGGGTAAGAGGAGTAGTTGTCATCCAAAGTGAATGTGGTTTCCACTTGGTGTTCGTCGTAATTGTTGAACCATTCCAAATGTAAACCGACGGGGTTATTTCTCCCGCAGGCAAAACAGCCTAAAGAGGTGGGTTGGCGTAGTTTTTTCATAAAAGTCCTCCTAACATTCATTATACTTTTTTTGTAAACTAACATTATGTCCATAGAAACAGAATTTAAGTGGCGGGCGGCCGCTCCGGCGGATTTTGATAAAATGCTTTCTGCCGTGCGCATGTTAACCGGGCGCGCCCTGCCCCCGGTGCAGATTTTGCACATTTCGGATGCTTATGCGGATACGCCGGATGAAGCTCTTTCCGCGCAGAAAATAGCTATGCGGGTGCGCTGTACCGACGGCGCTTACGAGGCAACCTTAAAAACAAAAACCCGGTTGGAAAACGGCAAAGCCGTCCGCCGGGAAGAAACCCTGCCTTTGCCTGGGGTCCATACGCACCGGGAGGCTCTGGCGGCCTTGCGCTCCCGGGGCACCTGGCAAGGGGTGGACGTGGCGCGGCTGGAGTTCAAATTTTATATCCAAAATAACCGCCGCGTGTATACTTTGGCTCTGGCAGATGCTATTTATGAATTGGCCTTGGACGAGGTGGAAATTACCGCGGGGGAGCGGCGGCAGAATATGCTGGAAATTGAGCTTGAGTTAAAGGCGGGCCCGGCGGAAGATTTTTGTGCGTGGGCCCAAAAATTGGGGGAAATCAGCGGCTTAAAAGCGCCGGAATATTCCAAGGTGGCCACGGCCACCGCACTTTGGAAAGGGGAAATAAAATGAACGGAATTTGGGCTTTTTTAATCAGTTTGGTGGCACCGGGGGCGGGGCAGATTTTCAACGGGCAGTATGTGTTAGGGGGGCTATTGGGGGGGATGTTTGCGCTGGGCAAAACGGCCCTGCTGCCGCTACTTATCCGCCTGCTTAAAATCCGCACGGAAGTAGCCGCCTTGAAACTGGTGTATTGGTTTAATTGGGCGTACGGGCTATGCGTTTTGTTTGCTATTTTCCAAGCGACAGTGGTGGGGTTTGAGCAGGCGGAGCGCCACCCGTGGACGGCCGTTATCAGCGCGTTTGCCATTGTGTGCGTGTATAAAAACACCATGAAAGAAATTTTATTTGCGGCCCTGTGCGGGCGCGCGGGAATGTATCAGCTGGTGCGCCCGGTTAGAAAATCTGCGGCGAAAAGTCAAGCGACCGACGGAAACGGAAAATAAAAAAGGGGCTTGATTTTTTCAAAAATATTTTTCTAAGACGAGGTTTTTTGTTGCAATTTCATAGTAATTGTGGTATTATTTTTTATGAGGTTAAAACTAGTTGTCTTAGGAGAACAGTATGGGCAATAAAAAACCCGCAAAAAAAGTTGCCGCCGTTAAAAAAACGGTCAAAAAAGCAACTGTTAAAAAGGCCGCCGTCAAAAAGCCGGTAAAAAAAGCGGCTGTTAAAAAGACGGTCAAAAAAGTAGCGGCTAAAAAAACAGCCGTTAAAAAAGTGGCCATTAAAAAAGCCCCCGCTAAAAAAGCGGTTAAAAAAACCGTAAAGCCTGCCAAAAAAGCGGCAGTCAAAAAAACGGTCAAAAAGGCTGTATTAAAAAAAGCAACAGTTAAAAAAACTGTTGTTAAAAAAGTGGCAAAAAAAGCCGTTGTTAAAAAAGCAACCGCTAAAAAAGCCGCCAAAAAGACTACCAAAAAAAGATAATTTAGTTTCTAAAGCTAAAAACCCGCCGGGCAGCAAACCGGCGGTTTTTTTATTTATAAATACCGCGCCGATAACCCCTGCCCGGCAGAATGCCCGGCAAAATTTCTGGCAAAATTTCCGGCGGTGGGGGGAATATTTATAAATACCGCGCCGATAACCCCCGGCGTTTTCTGTTGCGCCCAAAACTGGGGCAAATTCCCGGCCCGGCGCTTTGCGGGGGCAAAAAAACTCCTTGTACCGTTTTGCTATCAAAACAAATTTAAGTACAAGGAGTTTTTTATTACCGGAAAACCGTTTTTATTTGATGTGGTAGAATTTAGCAATAATAGCCCATGCTTCTTCCGGCGTGTCTACAATTTCGCAAGATTGCGCTTCTTCCGGCGAAATAACCCCGTAAGAGGCCAAGCCCGGGATGTTCACTACCGTATTCCAAAATTCTTTGCCTACCAGCACTATCGGAATATCCTGTTTTTTACCTGTTTTTACCAGGGTTAAAATTTCAAACAGTTCATCAAACGTGCCGAACCCGCCCGGGAAAACCACAAACGCTTTAGAGCGCATAACCAAATGTAATTTGCGGATGGCGAAGTAGTGGAACAGGAAGGCCAAATCTTTAGTGATATACTGGTTGGGGTGTTGTTCGTGCGGCAAGGTAATGTTGAAACCGATACTTTTGCCGTTCTTTTCAAACGCGCCGCGGTTGGCCGCTTCCATCAGCCCCGGGCCTCCCCCGGTGACGACGGCAAAACGGTCGCCGGCGTGTTCAATAACCAGGTTGGCAAATTTGCGGGCCGCTTCGTAATACGGGGCCAATTTTAATAGTCCTTCGGCCTCATACAAACGGTGTTGCAGGTTTTTGTCACCCGGGTTTTTGGCTAAGGCTTCTTGGGCGGCTTTTACTTTGCCTTTGGCTTCTTTTTCTTCCCGCACGCGGGCACTGCCAAAGCAGACAATCGTTTCTTCTATATGGTGGTGTCGGAGGTAAATTTCCGGCTTCATTACTTCCAGCTCCATACGCACAGGGCGCATAACGTCCTGTTTTAAGAGTTGTATATCTTCGTACGCTTTAATATAAGAATGTTCGTGTTCAATATCCTTTACGCTCATGGGAATACCTCACTTGTTTTTCCAATTTAATATGCGTTGCTCAATCTGTTGCGCGTTCAGGCCCAGCTGTTCGTATAACTGGGCCGATTTGGCGTGTTCCACAAACCGGTCCGGTATGCCCAGGCGCAGTAAGCGGAAAGCGGCCCCTTTATCGGCCAGATATTCGGCCACCGCCGCCCCAAATCCGCCAATGAGTGCGTTGTCTTCCACCGTCACTATCCGCGGGGAGATTTGGAGGGCTTCGTCCAAAATTTGGGTATCCAGGGGTTTTACAAAGCGCATATTAATTACCCCGCAGGAAACACCCTGTTTTTCAAGCGCGTTTGCCGCTTGCAACGCCGGGTGAACCCGGTTGCCAATGGCGGCAATAGTTAAATCGGTTCCTTTTTTAAGCCACACGCCTTTGCCGATGTCCAAGGTTTTCATTTTGGCGTCCATTTCTACCCCAAACCCGGCCCCGCGCGGATAGCGCAGAACAAACGGCCGCCCGCAATAGAGCCCGGTTTTAAGCATGTGTTGCAGTTCGTTTTCGTCCGCCGGGGCGGCTAAAACCAAGTCCGGCACACTGCGTAAAAAACTTAAATCAAAAACCCCATGGTGGGTGGGGCCGTCTTCGCCCACCACTCCGGCGCGGTCCAACGCAAACACAACGGGCAACTTTTGCAACGCCACATCATGCAAAATTTGGTCGTAGCAGCGTTGCGCAAACGAGGAATACAGCGCAAACACCGGCTTTAACCCGCAGGCGGCTAGCCCCGCGGCAAAAGTGGCGCCGTGTTCTTCGGCAATGCCCACGTCAAAATAGCGGGTGGGGAATTTATCCCTAAACGCGTCTAACCCCGTGCCTTCCGGCATGGCGGCGGTAATGGCGTTGACGGTGGTATCCTTTTCGCCCAGTTTTACAAGCGCTTGAGAAAACGCCTGCGTAAAAGTAATGCCGTTGGCTTTGCCAATCGTGTCGCCGGTTTCCACATCAAAAATGCCAATACCGTGGAATTTGGTGGGCTTTTCCTCGGCCGGTTTGTAGCCTTTGCCTTTTTTAGTGACAACGTGCAACATCACCGGGCCTTTTACGTCTTTTACGCTTTCCAAAACTTCTATCAGCTCTTCAATATTGTTCCCGTTTACCGGGCCGAAATAGCGGAAACCCATTTCTTCAAAAATCGTACCGGGGAATAAAATGGCGCGTGCTTTTTTGGCCAGTTTGGCGGCGTTGTTGCCCAAATCATCAAAGCGTTTTAAGAAGTTGGTGGCTTTTTCCTCGGCCAGTTGAACGTATTGTTTAGTGAGCAGTTTGGTTAAAAATTTACCCAAAGCGCCTACCCGCTGGGAAATGAACATCTGGTTGTCGTTCAAAATAACCAGCATATCCGTAGCCAACAGCCCGGCGTTTTGCAGGGCTTCATAAGCCATGCCGCCCGTTAAGCAGCCGTCGCCCACAATGGCAATCACTTTGGAATTTTCCTTTTTTTGGTCACGCGCAATCGCCATACCCAATGCGGCGGAAAGTGCGGTGGATGCGTGCCCCACTCCAAAGGAGTCGTATTCGCTTTCGTAGCGTTTGGGAAAACCGCTAATCCCGCCCTTTTGGCGGATGTGTTCAAACGCGGCTTGGCGGCCCGTAAGCAGTTTGTGCGCATAGGCTTGGTGGCCGGTATCAAACACAATTTTGTCTTGCGGCGTGTTAAATACATAATGCAGGGCGGTAATAATTTCTACCGCGCCCAAGCTGGAACCTAAATGCCCGCCGTTCTTGCTGACGGTGGAAATAATCGTGTCTCGCAATTCCTGGCACAGTGTGGGCAGGAGTTCCTTTTTAATCAGGCGCAAGTCCTTTGGGCTTTGAATACTGGGCAAAACTTTCATGAATAACCCCTTGAATTAATAAGTGCGGGTTTTGAAAAAATCCGCCATGGCGTACAGCGGCCACAGGTTTTTCTTTTTTACATTTTTTAAGCCGTCCAACGCTTTTTGGGCATTGGCAATTAACAGCTGGGCGTGTTTGCGGCTGCCTTCCAGCCCATACAGGCTGACAAAGGTTAATTTGCCGTTTTCTTTATCACTATTGGATTTGCCCAGTTGTTTGGCGGTGGCCGTCACGTCTAAAATATCGTCTACAATCTGAAAGACCAGCCCAATGCAGTTGGCATATTTTTTAATGAGGGTTAAATCTTTGCCTTTTACGCCGGCCAGCAGGGCGCCTGCTTCCACACTGCCGCGGATTAACGCACCCGTTTTGTTGGCGTGAATGTAGTTCAAAATGGTTTCCGGCGTGGTTTCTTTTACCGTGGAGGGGAGCATAAAATAATGCAGGGATTTATCGGCCAGCGGTTTGGATTCTTTTTTGAGTTTTTCCGCCCGCGTGCTGACGGCATCCGCCGCGCCCATGCCTTCGGCGTATACGTCCGCCGTTTGGCCGCCCACCATGCCGGAGGCTCCGGCGCAGTTGGCAAAGTGTAAAAGGGCGTTTAAGGTGTTTTCCGCGCCGACGGCTTTTATTTTGCCGTTCTGGGCGAAAACTTCAAACACATACGTTAATAAAGCGTCCCCGGCTAACAGGGCCAAATCGTCCCCAAACACTTTGTGGTTGGTGGGTTTGCCGCGGCGCAGGGAGTCGTTATCCATACAAGGTAAATCGTCGTGAATCAGAGAATAAGTATGCAGCATTTCCACCGCGCAGGCGGCAGGCATTACATCCGCCGCTTTTTTGCCGAAAGCCTCCGCCGTAGCCATTAGCAAAATCGGGCGCACGCGTTTGCCGCCCGCTTGCAAAGAATAGGCCATGGAATCTGTTAAAACTTTGGGCGAATTTTCAATTTTTCCCACATATTTAGCCAAATTCTTTTCCACCAGTTTGGCGCGGTCTTTCAAATAAGCGTTAAAATCGTTGGTCATATAATTCCTTGTACTCGTAAGGTATGCTTCTATTCTATTATACTTTATTGGGACCGATAAAATACGGGTGCGTTTGGAGTAGAGCTTGGAAAAAATGCTTTTGGGGGGATTTTAAGGTTAGGCGGTGCCGTTCGGGCCGCCGTACCCACGCCCCAAAAAATGCTTGGGGCGCGGGGAGGTAAAAAAATCCGCCCGCCCGGACGGACGGAAGAAATGCCCGGCCCGGGGTTTTTTATATATAATTTTACTATGGTACAAGTAAACAGGCCGCATATCGGCATTTTTGGCAAAATGAACGCGGGCAAAAGCTCGCTGATTAACGCCCTGACGGGACAGCAGGTTTCCGTGGTGGCGCAGCACCCCGGAACCACCACGGACCCGGTTAAAAAAATTATTGAAATTTTGGGCATAGGGCCCGTCACGCTGATTGATACCGCGGGGCTGGATGATACATCGGCCCTGGGGGCACAGCGGGTGAGCCGCACCCAGGCGGTATTAGACCAGGTGGACCTGGCTATTTTGGTTTTTGCGGGCGAGTTGGACGCTTGTGACCGCGCTTTAATGCAAACGTGTAAAGCGCGGCAAATTCCGTTTTTCTTTGTGCATAATAAAAGTGATTTGTGCGCGCCGGCCCCGGTAGCCGGAGCGGATACGGTGGAGTTTTCCTGCAAAGCGCCGCAGTTGGACGGGTTGCTTGCGGCCATACAAAAACATTTGCCCGCCAGTGCTTATGCGCCCGGCGTGCTGTTGGATGATGTGGTGCGCCCCGGGGAGCAAGTGGTGTTGGTTATTCCCATAGATGCTTCCGCGCCGGAGGGCCGGCTGATTTTGCCGCAGGTGCAAACTATCCGCAACTTATTGGATATAGGCGCGGTGGCCGTTTGCTTAAAAGATACGGAGCTGGCCGCCTGGTTAAAAAACCACACCCCACAGTTGGTGGTGACGGATTCCCAGGCGTTTAAGCAGGTTAGCGCGGTAGTGCCGCCCCAAATACCGCTAACCAGTTTCAGCATTTTGTTTTCCCGCCTGAAAGGGGATTTTAAGGCATTTTTAAGGGGCACCCAAACCATTGATAATTTGCAGGACGGGGATAAAATACTGATTATGGAATCTTGCTCCCACAGTGTGAATTTGTGTGATGATATCGGCCGCACCAAAATACCTGCTTTATTGCGCAAATATACAGGAAAGCGGTTGGAATTTACGGTGCTGGCGAATTTGGACCCGTTGCCCGAAGCGTTGGATACTTACAAATTGGCTATCCAATGCGGGGGGTGCATGGTGACGCGCCGCCAAATTTTGCGCCGGGTGGAATATTTGCAAAAAAGCGGCGTAGCCGTCAGCAATTACGGCATGGCGCTGGCATATTGCAACGGCATTTTTAAGCGCGTGACGGAAATTTTCCGCTAGAATTAGTAAAAAATTGTGCTATACTTGTAATAGGGAATTACCCCAAAAGGAGAAATTTATGAAGAAAGGTTTTACACTTATTGAATTAATGGTGGTGGTGCTGATTATCGGCATTTTGGCCGCCGTGGCGCTCCCGCAGTATGAAAGCGCTGTAAAAAAATCCCGCACGGCCGAAGCTACCGTTATGCTAAAAGCAATAGCGGATGCCCAACAGATGTACTTAACTACTTTCAAAAAATGTGCGCCGGACGACGGGGATTTTGGCAAGCTGGATGTAAATATCCCGGCGGAAAACATCGCGGCCGATAACGGTGACGGCAACTGGCACTATACGCTGGTTGCGGGCACCGGCCGCGATTGCGTGGCACAAGCCACCAATACCAAACGCTTCCCGGGTGTGGCGGTACAGATAAAAGTTTTTTCTTCTCCGTACCGCATGTGCTGGAGCTGCACCGGGGCCGGGTGTGAAGAATATTTAACCTTATCGGGCTTAAAAAAGAAAGTCTGCTAGGTGAAACGCCCTTTTAATCAGTGCCGGCCTCTCTGGGGGCCGGTATTTTTTTGTATGAAAAGGGGCTGTAAGCCATAAAAAAACCGCAGGACTATGGAAAGTCCTGCGGTTTTATGACGGTAAAACCTTATTTGTATTTGGAAATAACTTCGTCTTTCAATTCCAAAAATGTTCCGTTTTTTATGGCCTCGCGGGCGCGTTCCATTAAGCGGATTAAAAAGCGGATGTTGTGTATGGAAATTAAGCGGTGGCTGGTCAGCTCCGCCGAGCGGAACAAGTGGCTTACATAGGCGCGGGAGTAGTGGCGGCAGGTGTAGCAGTCGCACTCCGGGTCTAAGGGGCCCTCTTGCAGGCGGAACTCCGCATTTTTAATGTTCAGGCGGCCTTGGCTGGTCATGGCTTGGCCGTTGCGGGCCACGCGGGTGGGCCACACGCAGTCAAACATATCCACGCCGCGTTCAATGGAGTTCAAAATTTCTATCGGTGTGCCCAGGCCCATAAAATAGCGCGGTTTTCCCTCGGGAAGAACGTCCGTCACGGCGCTGACGGCGGCGTTCATTTGGTCTAATGTTTCCCCTAAAGAAAGCCCGCCGATGCAGTAGCCGTGCGTGCGCAAGGCGGCCATGTGTTGGGCGGCTTCGCGGCGCAAATCCGGGTAAATGGAGCCCTGGATAATGCCGAATAACAGGGAGTTTCCCACCGTAAAGGAGCCGTCTGCGTTTTGGGTAATGTTTTGTTGGCTGATTTTTTTATGGTAGGCGGCCTCGGCGCGTTCGGCCCAGCGTTTGGTAATATCCAGCGCCTCGCGGGCCTCGTGCTTGGTGGGGTTTTTGGCATGGATACACACGTCCAGCATGGTCCAAATGTCCGAGCCAATTTGGGCTTCAAAATCTATTACGTTTTCCGGCGTGAACAGGTGTTTACTGCCGTCGTGGTGGGATTGGAACGTGACGCCTTCTTCTTTAATTTTGCGGAATTTAGGCAGGCTGTAAACCTGAAATCCGCCGGAGTCCGTTAAAATACTGCCGTTCCAATTCATAAATTTATGCAGGCCGCCCATTTTTTCAAGCGTATTTGTGCCCGGGCGCAGGTATAAATGGTAAGTGTTGGATAAAATACACTCGGCGCCCACGTCGCGGATGTCGTCGGCCGTGAGGGCTTTTACGCAGGCTTGCGTGGCAACCGGCATAAAAACCGGGGTATGCACCGCGCCGTGTTTGGTGTACAAAACGCCGGTGCGGGCTTTGGAGCGGGTATCTTTGCTCAAAATTCTAAAAGGGGAAATAAGCGTCATATTTTCTATTTTAGCATATATAGGGCACATCCCTAAAAAGAGGTGAGTTGTTTTCCGCTTTCAAGGCGGGTTTAGCGTTTACGCTAAACCCGCCTTGACTTGTTTTTTTTTTTTTGATACAGTGGCTTTATATCAAAGCATGTGGGAGGGTATGTGAACAAAAAACAAAACAAAAATAAGCGTGCTTTTACGCTTACGGAACTGCTTATTGTCGTCATTGTAATAGGCGTTCTGTCTGCCGTCACGCTTCCTAAATTTACCCGGGTGATAGAAAACCGGAAAGTGACGGAAGCCGAAGAAATGATGTCTGCCGTGCGCACGGAGCAGGAGCGCCGCTGTGCTATGGATAAACCCTATACCTTAAAATTTGACAACTTATCAGACGTGGTTTCTTCCAGCAACACCAAAAACTATACATACAGTTTGCAGAACGAGGGCATTTCCGCTAAAAGCAACAAAGGGGATTACACCTTAAAAATGCTGTCTTACCAAGACGGCAGTTTTTGCTGTGAGGGGGATGACTGTACCAAATTAAATAAAAATTACCCCAGTTGTGACGGACTAACGTTTCCGTCTTCCGGCTGTGAGGGCACGGACGGCGACGGGAGCGAAATAGGCACGGACCCGACGCCTTCTTCCTCTTGTTCGGACGGACAAGTGCGCGGGAGCCAATCTTGCAATACCTGCGGCGTGCAAACCACGCAAGCGTGTGTGGGCGGCCGTTGGGTTAGCCAGTTGGGCGAATGTAGCAAAACGGTGGCGGAATGTGAAACCCCGGAATGTACGGAGGGGGCCGTAAGCGGCAGCCAAAGCTGTAATACCTGCGGTACGCAAACCACCAAAAAATGTGTAAGCGGCAAATGGGTAAACTTTTTAGGCACTTGTTCCAAAACCGTGGAAGAATGTACGGAGTCCACCGATTGTTGCAATGCAGGGGGTGACACGGGCCCCTGTTTATTAGAAAAATATGGTAAAGATTCAGCAGAATATGTTTGTTATTCGGGCACGGCGTATGCGTGTGGACTGAAATTATTTGGCGGTGGCTCCTATACCTCTATATGTATGGGAAAGACAACTGGGGAAATCGCACAAGAGTGTGAGAAGTGTCTGGAGAAATACCCTGATTTGAGAAGCTGGAAAGCAGGGGCTTATCACCGTTATGCATGTACGGGGGCACCATCCAACCGTTGTTCTTCTAGCTCTAGCGGCGGTGAAAGTAGCCCTGATACTTGGCCTTGTTATAAAATGGAATCTATGCCGCCTGAAATGTATTCTTATAATTCGTCTTTAGGGCAACAAAATTGTGTTAATAAGTTTCGTTCAGGTATGAAGTGCCCCGAGCAGATTAAAGAAGGTGTTTTTGTACATGCAAGTCATATTGGTTTGACCTGTTGGACTAGCTTTGATTGTCCATGGGTTAGTGTGCCTGGGGGACCAGGCTATGTAGGATATCGTTATGTCTTAAAAGCGTCTAGTACGCGTTCAACGTGTACTAGTGACCAAATGGTTAAATATTGATAGTTTTTCACGTATCCTCCTTGTTCTATCAGCAAGGTTGGAAAAGGGCCTCCGCAAGGGGGCCCTTTTTGTCGGGTAAAAAACAGGGCCCAAGCGTAGCCCTATCAAAAACGCCCCGGGCAACGGACCGGGGCGTGTTGGATAGGGGGCGGCGTGCGCTATAAAATCATCATACTGTCCCCAAACGAGTAGAAACGGTATTTCTTTTCCACCGCTTGCAGGTAGGCTTCGTAAATAAAGTCTTCCCCGGCAAAAGCGCTGGTCATGCATAGCGGGGTGGAATCCGGAAAGTGAAAATTGGTAATCAGGCAATCAATGGCCTTAAACTTGTATCCGGGGTAAATAAACAAATCCGTCCATTTCTTGCCGGCGGATGTGTGGCGGTTTTCGTCCGTGAAACTTTCCAGCGTGCGGGTGCTGGTGGTACCGACGGAAAAAACCCGCTTGCCTTGGGCGTGGGTGGCGTTTACTATCTCGGCTGTTTCGGGCGAAATTTCGCCCAGTTCCGCTAACATGTGGTGCTGTTGCGGCTCCCCGCGCAAAGGCTTAAACGTGCCCCAACCCACATGCAACGTAATGTAAGCGATGTTTACGCCTTTATCTTTCAGCTTTTGCAACAGTTCCGGCGTAAAGTGGAAACCCGCCGTCGGCGCGGCAATAGAGCCGTTGTATTTGGCATAAACGGTTTGGTAGCGCTCTTTATCGGTAGCAATACTGGGGGAAAGGCCGCTGTGCTTGCGGGCTTTTTCTATGTATTGCGGCAAGGGCATTAGGCCGTGCGCGTTGCAAAAGGGCATGAGGTCATCCGTATTAAACTCCAAAACGGCTTCGTTATTTTCCGTTTTGCCCAACACTTTAGCCAGTAAGCCGTCACCAAAATCCAACGTAATCCCCTCTTTATAATCCCGCGTGAGTACCGCCCAGGTGCGGCTGTTGACCGTCGGGCGCACGAGCAATACTTCCACTTTTCCCCCGGTGGGTTTGTGCGCAAATAATTTGGCGGGGAACACTTTGGTATTATTAATTACCAACGTATCGCCGGGGTTTAGGTATTCGTGCATATCGCGGAAAATGCGGTGTTCAATGGTGTGCGTATCACGGTGAAGCACCATTTGGCGCGCGGAATCCCGCGGGGTGGCGGGTTGTTTTGCAATAAGCGGGTCTAAATCTAATTTTTTGAAGCGTTCAAATGCCATGTTAATCTTCCTTTAGCGGGGTGAGTTGGGCCCCGGGGTAATATTTTTTCAAAATCTGTTTATAGTTTTTGCCGTTTTTGGCCATGCCGTAGGCGCCGTCTTGGCACATGCCCACGCCGTGCCCACTGCCGCGCCCCTTAAAAAGCACGTCTTTTTTGCGTACGGAAATTTTGTTTATTTTGCAACTTTTTAGCCCGGTGGCGGCGCGGAATTTGCCGCACGCCACATTTTTGGAGCCTTTGGCCGTTTTAACGGTTAAATTGGTGGCGCGGCCGGTGCCTGTTTTGCGGGAAACGGACACCGCTTTTAATTTGCCCGCCAGGCCGATAGAGGCGGCGTACGCTTCCACCTTGGCGCGGGGAACCGTCATCTGCCAGGCATAGTTTTTGGAGTGCTTGTCATAACCGCATTTGGCGCCGGAAAGCGGCTTAATGGCGGCGGAGCCGGGGTTCCAACTGGTGACGCTGTCCGTCGCGCCGCCGCAGTTGCCGTGATAATAGGTGTAAAAAAGTTTATTTTGGTACGTTAAAATTTGGCCTTGGGTGGCCTGCACCGCTTTTTGTACCGACGGATATTTTTTGCCGGAGCCTTTATACATTTGACTGCGGACGTCGCTATATAAATCAAAATAGCGTTTGCCGGTGGTTTCCATGCTTTTTAGGGTATAGGTGCGGGCGGCTACCGCTTGCGCTTTGAGGGCTTCCGGCGGCCAGGTGTGGCTCATTTCATACGGTAAAACGCCGATTAAATATTCTTCCAGCGGCGCATATTCCACAATGTGAAAGGCGTTGCCGTCCGGCACAATCCGCACGCGCCCCGTAAAAGAATTTCCGTTAAAAGTAAGCGGGCTCCCGGAGGCAGGCTCCAAAATAACGGCTTGCGCGCTTTGCAGGGTTCCGGCTTGAATTTTGCCCGCGCCTAATGCCTGTACCGCAAAACTGCCCGCGTGGGAAAGTTTGAATTTTTGCGTGCGGTCTTGCGTGTAAATATACACCCGCCCTGTATTTTTGAAGGTGGCTTTGCGTTGTTTTTCGGCCAGTAAAACGCGCACAACCGGGCCTTTTTGCGGTTCTTCGGCAATAGAGCCCAACGCCCCGCCCGCGTGCGTATAACGCATGGACGGCGCGGCACAGGCTCCCGCCAGTAAAGTGCTTGCTACAACAAAGAATAACAACGCGCGGTTCTTCATATTAAAACAGTAAATCGCCCGACGGTTTACGCCCTAAATGCGCATAGGCTTTGGGGGTGGCAATCCGCCCGCGCGGGGTGCGCGCAATAAACCCGGCTTTAATTAAATAGGGCTCAATGGCATCCGTCAGCGTATCAATGGATTCGGAAACGGCAATCGCCAAATTTTCCACCCCCACAGGCCCGCCGGAAAAGCGGTCTATCAGGGCTTCCAAAATGCGTTTATCCACGCTGTCTAACCCCTCGCAATCAATATCCAGGGAATCCATAGCCAGTTTGGCAATATCGTGCGTGATAACGCCTTGCCCTTTCACTTGGGCAAAGTCCCGCGCGCGGCGCAACAGGCGGTTGGCAATACGCGGGGTGCCGCGGGAGCGCTGGGCCAGTTCCGTTAGTCCCGCGCGGTCGGCCGCTATGTTTAACAAGCGGGCGGAGCGGGCCAAAATATCCGTAATTTCGGGGATTTCATAAAACCCCAAATTAAACACAATGCCAAAGCGGTCGCGCAGTGGGCCGGTAAGTAGCCCGGAGCGCGTGGTAGCTCCCACCAACGTAAATTTGGGTACGGCCAGTTTTAAGGTGGTGGAGCCGGCGCCTTTGCCGGTGTTAATAAAAAAGGTAAAGTCTTCCATGGCCGGGTAAAGGGCTTCTTCCACGGCCGGGTTTAGGCGGTGGATTTCGTCAATAAATAAAATATCGCCGTCGGAAAGTTCCGTGGTGAGCATGGCGGCCAAATCACCGGGGCGGGCCAACACCGGGCCGGAAGTCACTTTGATATTAACGCCCATTTCTTTAGCTAAAATGTTGGCCAGCGTGGTTTTGCCCAGGCCGGGCGGCGCATAAAAAAGGCAGTGGTCCAGCGCCTCCCCGCGGGAGCGGGCGGCCTCTATAAAAACGCGCAGGTTGGATTTCAGTTTGTCCTGGCCGACGAATTCGTCCAAAGAGCCCGGGCGCAGGGCCGCTTCTAGCCCGCCGGATTCTTCGCTTAATTGTTTTACATCTAAAATATCGTTTTGGTTGCTCATTTTTTCAGTACGCGCAGGGCTTCTTTAATGATGTCTTCCACCTTGCCGTTGGGGTTAATGCCCGCGGTGTGGAGTTTTTCCATGGCGCGGCGGGATTCGGCGGCGGAATAGCCCAGCGCGGTTAAGGCTTCCAATACGCCGCTTAAATAGGGGGCTTCGTCCACCACTTTAATTTTGCTTTCGCCTTGCACGGAAACTGCATCCATTTTATCTTTTAAGGAGGCAATTAATTTTTCGGCCGTTTTGGCGGTAAAGCCAAAAATGCCGGTTAAAATTTTAGGGTCGCGCGAGGTAATGGCTTTGTGAAAATCGGCCACGCTGCGCAGGGCTTTGTTCAAAAATTCCAGGGCTTTTTTGGCCCCTGTATTGGGGATAGACGTTTTGAACAGGAGCCAGAGGGCTTTGTCTTCTTTAGATAAAAAGCCGTATAAAACGGGGCCGTCAAATTGGGAGAAAGACTCCGCTATATATAAGGAAAGCTCTTTCCCGGCTTCAATTTCCAACGCGGAAGAATGGGCCAGATTTACCTCATACCCAATGCCGCCGCATAAAATCAGCACGCTGTCTTCGCGCACTTCCAACACTTCGCCTCTTAAATACCCTATCATAATTCCATTTTAGCATATTGGGGGGAGCGGCGTTGTTTGGCTGTTAAATCAGAAAGGGGTTGTTTTGTTTTTTTTTTTGATAAATTTTGTTTATGAACAAAATTTATCAAAATAAGCCGGACGTAAGTAAAAACCGCGTGAGCCGCCGATTAGGCGGGTTTACGCTGATTGAATTGCTGGTAGTGGTGCTGATTATCGGCATTTTGGCCGGGGTCGCTTTGCCCAAGTATCAAAATGCGGTAAATAAAAGCCGGGCTATCGGCTTGCTATCCAATATGAAAACCATTCGCCAAGCGGCGGAAGCCTATAAAATGGCTACGGGCAGTTATCCGATGGATTTTACCCAGGTGGATATTTCCTTTCCGGGGCAGGTGTTGAGTGCTTCCGAGGGCGTGGAAAATTCAAAAATAACCTTGCCGGACGGGTCCAGTTATGCGTTTGATATAGACGGATATATTCAGGGTGCCAATAGGGAGGCTAATTTTAATTATTGGTATGACGTTTCTCAATGGGGGGTAAAACAAGGGTGTTTTATGTTGCGTGCAGGCGATGAAAAAACAAAGCGTTTAGGCAAAAGTATGGGAACTTTTACCCAAAAAAATTCTTTTAACGAAGATGTCTATGAGATTTGTTTTTAGGCGGCGTACAGGAAAAATTATTTCTTTTTGATTTGTGCTTCGCGGGCGGCTTTCAGTTTGGCCAGGAAGGCCGCCTTTACATTGAGCATATTGTTCAGCGGGGCGGTTTTTAAGTGGCAAATAGCAATCGCCACGGCGTCGGCGGTGTCGTCGGGCGACGGCGCTTTATCCAAATTTAGCGTCAGTTGTACCATACGCTGCACTTGTTTTTTGTCCGCGGTGCCGGTGCCGCAAATGAGCATTTTTACCCGCTTGGGGGGATAAAACGTAATGTTTTTCCCGGCCAGTTGGCAGGCCAGTATAATAACGCCGCGCGTCATAACCGTATGGGCCATGGTGGTGGCGCGTTTAAGAAAGAAATTCTGCTCCATAGCCACTTGGTCCGGCTGATAGGTTTGCAGAATTTTTTGTAATTCCCGGAAAATATATTCAAGCCGCTGGGGCAACTCCTGCTCCGCCCCCGTATGTATCAACCCGCACGCCTGTAAAGACAACACGGACCGGGCGTTTCTTGTCAGAATCGCCCAGCCCGTTCTGTCTAAACCAGGGTCTATACCTAAAACGGTGGTCGTTAGAGGAGTCAAGCGGCCTCTATTTGTCTTCCAGTTTGGCTAAAACAGCTTCGTCAATGCTGGAGTTATCGTATACGTTTTTGGTGTCGTCGTGGTCGTCCAAGGCTTCCAGCATTTTCATCAAGGTTTCGGCGGTGTGTTCGTCGGTAATGCTGACCTCGGTGTCCGGAATCATGGATAAATCGGCCGATTCGGGCATAATGCCTTTGGCTTCAATGGCTTTTTTAACGGCATCAATGGCGGCCATATCGGGCGCGGTAAGCACTTCGTACACGTCACCCACGGTGCGCACGTCTTCGGCGCCGGCTTCCAGGGCTAAATTCATCAGGTCGTCTTCGCCGATGTCTTCTTTTTTAACCACAATTAAGCCTTTGCTCTTAAACATATAGGATACGCAACCGGCCGTACCCGTGTTGCCGCCGTGGCTGGTGAAAATTTTGCGGATTTCGGAAAACGTGCGGTTTTTATTGTCCGTGGTGCATTCCACAATAACCGCCACGGAACCGGGGCCGTAGCCTTCGTAAGTGATTTCTTCGTAAGAAACACCGGGCAGTTGGCCGGTACCTTTCATAATGGCGCGTTTGACGTTATCAAACGGCATGTTAGCGGCACGGGCATCATCCACCGCTTTGCGCAAGCGGGGGTTTTGGTCCGGGTTGCCGCCGCTCATTTTGGCGGCGATGGTGATTTCTCTTAAAATTTTAGTGAATACTTTGCCTTTTTTGGCGTCTACGAGGGCTTTTTTGTGTTTAATACCAGCCCAGTGTGAATGTCCACCCATAGGTATACTCCTTACTGCAAATTAAGATACCTTTATTCTAGCAAATTTTAGGAGCGCCGGAGTAGGGGGCCTTGTTAAGCCTGTGGGCAGGCTTAAAAATTGGTACAATAAAAAACACGCCCCGTTAGCTCAACTGGATAGAGTACCGGTCTTCGGAACCGGTGGTATGGGTTCAAATCCCATGCGGGGCAGAGTTTTTGCGGGCCGGGCGGCGTATTTGCCCGGCCTGTATTCTTACGACGGAGCCCCGGCACTTGCGGGTGCCTTTTTTGGGTTAGAAGCCGTTTTTATATTACAGAAGGAGTCCATTTTTGGTATAAAATTGTTATGAAATCTATTAAAGCCGAAGGGCAGGCACATTGCCCCAACCATTGTGAACAGTTTGATGTAGAATATTGGTCTTTTGTGCGCGCAGACCAAGACCCCGATTTGAAAACCGCCGCGTTGGGCGGAGAGTTGAATTTATTTTGCTGCCCGGAATGTAAAACATTCTTTCACCACGATTCCAACCTGATTTATTTGGATGCCCCCGCGGAACTGATGGTGTTTGTGTTCGCCCATGCGGACAAAGCCAAAGAAGATGCCCTGGTTGCTAAAATGAAGGAAGATTACGCCCTCATTAAAAAAACGCTTTCCAAAACCTTACAGTTAGACTATGAACCCGCGTATGTGTTTGGGTTGGAAGCCTTAAAAAGTGTGTTGGAACACGAAGAAGAACTGACGTTTGAATCCGAAGTGGTAGCGGCGGCGTGTGCGGCGGCCGGCCTGCAAGTGGCCCGCTTAAAACCCGCTTATGCGCGGAAAAATCACTTTCCGCTTTATGTGCCCGCCGCGGATAAACCCGGCGCCAACGCATATGCGCTGGCCGCCCATAAAGTGCTTAAAACGGGGTTAAACAGCAAGCTGTTGCAAAACTTTATGGACCGTATGAGTGAGGAGGGGGCAAGCGCGCCTTTACTGTTATGAAAGGTAAAAATCCGGTAAGTATTCCTAAAAAATATCAAGAAATTTTGTTTTCTATCGGCACTTATGCCGAAAAGCTGGGCACCAAAGCCTGGATTGTGGGCGGTGCCGTGCGTGATTTTTATTTTGGGCGCGATACATTGGATATAGACTTATCCTTTGAGGGAAATGTAGACCCTTTGGCCGGGTTTGCGGTCAAGCGTTGGGGGGGGAGCAAGCATAAATTTTCCCAATTCAGTACGTTTCGCGTAAATTTAACTACCGGGTTGAAATTAGATATGGTGCGCGCGCGGCGCGAAAGCTACCCCCGCGCCGGGGTATTGCCGGAAGTGACCCCCTCGTGCATTAAGGACGATCTATTCCGGCGCGATTTTACCGCTAATTCCTGGGCATTAAGCATTATGCCGGGTTCTTTCGGCGCTTCGTTTGACCCGTTCGGCGCGCAAAAGGATATTGATGCGGGGATTATCCGCATCCTGCACCCCAAAAGTTTTTTGGACGACCCGACCCGGATGTGCCGGGCGGTGCGTTTTGCCGGACGCTTCGGCTGGAAATTGGCCCCCAAAACGGAAGAATTATTAAAAGAGGCGGTCAAACAGCAGTATCCGTTGCTCCTTTCGCGCGAACGGCTGACGCGGGAATTTTTGAAAATCAATAAAGAAAAAGAAATCAAACGCATTTTGGAAATGATGCGCGCGTACGGAATGTTGCAATTTGTGTACCCGGGGCTAGAATGGCACGACGGCCTGAACCGCGTAAAAACCGTGGACGAACGGTTGGGGGTGATGGTATGCAGTTTGGGCAAAAGCGGGGAAGAATTTTTGAAATCCATGCGCGTAAAAAAAGAGCTTGCCCAAGAAATTTTGGAAGCGTGGAAGGTGTCCGAATCGTGCCATGCCCCTTTGCGTGCGCTGACCCCTATGCAACAGGCCGTTATCCGGGCCGTACACCCGGGGCTCAAAAAGTATGCGCTGGAGCCGTGCTTTTTGCGCGGGCGGGATTTGAAAGAACTGGGCCTGGCGGGGCGGCGTATTTCCTGCGCGTTGGAGCGGTGCCGCCGGATGCAGTGGGACGGCAAAGTGTCCAGCCGGGAAGACGCCCTAAAAATAGTGCAAGTCTGTTTCGGTTCGCCGAATTGTATGGGGGATGTGCCCTCGGCGTAAATTTTCCCATTAAAAACCGGCTTTTAGGGCCGGTTTTTTTGCGGGTTTGCGGTAAAAGAACAAGCGCGTTAAGCGTGCCGGCGGATGAGTTGCCTAGCGGCGGTGGCGCGGTCTTCGTGCGACGAGCCGGGCATATACCCCACGGAAAACGTAATTTTGTTGCCGCTGTATACGCGCAGTTGTTGGAGTTCCTGAAACGCCCGCACGGAAGAATGGACATCTTCGCTCGGGTGGACGGATAACAGCCGTTTGCTGTCGCCCTCTTGGCACCACAACGCACAAATGCCGGGTTGGCGGAGTGCCTGGTTGTAATGCTCCACGGTTTGTAAGGCCAGTTGTGTCATTTTTACCCCCTGTTATTTTCAGGTAATAATTACTATAAGTTAGTTGGCGGTAAAAGTCAAGCGTTTTTTGGGATAAGGGGTAAAACCCCCGTGCATAAGCGGGTATAAATTAGTAGAATAGCATATATGGAAATTATACTATACATACCCATTTTGTTTTTTTCTATCGTCTGGCACGAGTTCGCCCACGGTTTGGTGGCTTATAAACTGGGGGACGATACCGCCTATTTGAGCGGACGGCTGACGTTAAACCCTATGGCGCATATTGATTGGATAGGCACGCTGGCCGTTCCCGCATTTTGTTATATTTTTCATTTGCCGCTTTTCGGGTGGGCTAAACCCGTGCCGGTGAACCCCTTGCGGCTGCCTTCGCCGCGGGCCGATATGGGCAAAGTGGCGGCGGCGGGGCCGTGCGCTAATTTGTTGTTGGCGGCGGTGTTGGTGCTGGTGCTTAAAATGTTGTTGTTAATCCCCGCGTTTGCGCAGGCTCCGGCGGTTAAACTGCAAGCCGTTATGGTGGCTTTCCAATACGGTATTTTTATTAATATCCTGTTGGCGGTGTTTAACTTAATGCCTATTCCGCCGCTGGACGGCGGCAACATTGTGGCCGCGTTCCTGCCTGTGCGCAGTGCCATGCGCTACCAAATGTTTTTCGGGCGCTACGGGATGTATATTGTGGTAATTTTGATTGTGACGGGGTTATTAAAATATATTTTAATTCCCCCGGTCAGCCTGGCGTTGGGGCTCATTAACAAGTTTTTAGCGTTGGGGTTGTAATATGATAAATCCGGCTCCTATCAATGTGCATATTAACGTGTTTGAAGGCCCGATGGACCTGCTGTTGCACTTGATTAGAAAAGATAATTTGGACGTATGCGATATTAACATTGCCGAAATTACCAAGCAATACCTGGATTATTTGAACGTAATGAAGGAGCTGAATTTGGAGGTAGCGGGCGAATTTTTGGTAATGGCCAGTACGTTAATGCAAATTAAGGCCAAAACCCTTTTGCCCAGCCAGGCGCCCACCAGCGAGGACGAAGGCCCCAACCCGGCTAAAGAATTAATTGCCAAACTGGTGGAATACCAAAAATACAAAGAGGCCAGCCGCTTTTTGGAGCAAAAGCAAGAAAGCCTGAAAGACCAGTTTTACCGCTCCGCCCCTATTTTTGATGCGGGGGAAAAGGTAATTAATATCCAAATGTTTGACCTGTTAGCCGCCGTAAAGCGTGCGTTTGAGCGGCTGGACGAGCGCAAACGGGTGGAAATGCTTAAAATAGAGGAATTCCCCATTGAAACTAAAATGGAAAAAGTGGTGGAATTACTTGAAACGCACGAATGGATTTTGTTGGATGATATTTTTGTGGGAGAAACCAAAAAACGCGGTATTATCACTTGTTTTATGGCCGTGTTGGAGCTGATAAAAATAAAAAAATTATTGGCCCGGCAAGACTCCCGCGCCGGGGATATACGCATTTATTTGAACCCGGAAAATAAAGATAAAGATTTCAAAACCCTCATGCACGGGGAGGCCGCATAATGGATACGCCCGAAGTAAAACCGCAGCCGGAACTGGTGGATACCACCACGGATGCTAAAAAAATTATAGAAACCCTTTTGTTTATAACGGACCGCCCCGTTAAGCCGGGCCGTTTGGCCGAGGTGGTGGAAACCGTCAGCGCCAAACAGGTATTGGCTATTATAGAAGAACTCACCCGCGAATATGCCCAAACGGGCCGCGCTGTGCAGATTGTGGAAGTGGGGGGCGGTTTCCAAATGGCCACCAAGCCGGAATACGGCCGCTGGGTGCGCAAACTGTATAACGAAAAAATGACCACCAAACTTTCCAACGCCGCGTTGGAAACTTTGGCCATTATTGCCTACAAGCAACCCATTACGCGGGCGGAAATGGAATCCATCCGCGGGGTGGATGTGGCGGGGCCGCTGGAGCGGTTATTGGAACGCGGCCTGGTGCGCGTGGTGGGCAAGAAAGACACCATTGGCCGCCCCATGGTGTACGGCACCACGGACGAATTTTTGCGGATGTTCGGGCTCAATAAAGTATCCGAACTGCCCGATTTACAAGTGTTTGCGGAAAAAACATTGCACGAAAAACAGGCTGATTTGCCGTTTGATGAAGCCTTGCCGCCGGTGGGCGAACCGGCTATCATTCCGTTAGATGAATTGGAAGGCGCCGAAAAACTGGAAGCGTTGGATACCACCGTGGACCCGTTTTTCACGCGGACGTCCTATAACAAAACCGCGCTCGGGCAAGAAGCCCTGCCGGGATTAGAAATGCCGCAAACCCAAACCGCCGCCGGGGAAGCCCAAGCCGTTTCCGGGGCGGAAACCCAAACCGCCGCCGGGGAAGTTTCTACCGGGGAAGAAACTCCCGCTGAAACGCCGGAAAGCCCCGCTCAAAATCTGCCGGGGCCCAGCGGAGAAACCGCCGCCCAAGACCCCGTAGCGGTTGCGGAGCGGCAGGAACGGCTCAATAACCAAATTTTAACAGTAGAAACCGAACAGGAAGAAGAAGCCGCAGCCAAAGGCGCGGCCGGGGAGGAAAAATGAATATTGTAATGGCCGCCAGTGAGGCGTTCCCGTTTTGTAAAACCGGAGGTTTAGCCGACGTCGTCGGCGCGCTTAGCCAGCAGTTGGGTATGCGCAAAGGCAATAAAGTAATTTTATTCTTGCCGCAATACCGCAATCTTTCGCGGGTGGCCTCGCTAAAAGTGGTGCCCGGCGTGTATTTAATCCCCATCGGCGGCCGGATTGAACAGGTGACCCTTTCCTATATTAACTGGGGCACGGTAATTGTGTTTTTTATCGGCAACCGGAAGTATTTTGACCGCCCGGATTTATACCGCACCAAAGCGGGCGAATACCCGGATAACGACGAACGGTTTATTTTATTCTGCCGCGCCGTATTGGAAGGGTGCAAATTTGTGGGGTTCCGCCCGGATATTATCCACTGCCACGATTGGCAGACGGGGTTAATTCCGGCGTACTTAAAAACCGTGTATAAACTGGATGCTTTTTATACCCGCACGCACAGTTTGTTTACCATTCATAACATCGCTTACCAGGGGCACTTCCCGTATTCCGCTTACGAAAAAGCCGGTTTCCACCCGGTGGATTACACGCCGGATAAGTTTGAATATTACGGCGGTATCAGCTTTTTGAAAAGCGGCATTGTGTTTGCCGATAACGTAAACACCGTCAGCCCCAACTATGCCCGCGAGGTTCAAAATGACCCCGCCAAAGGTTTTGGATTGGAAGGTTTATTACGCTTCCGCAGTAAAAACTTTTGCGGCATTGTAAACGGGATTGATACGGAAATTTGGGACCCGGAAACCGACCCGATTTTGCCCATGGGCTATGATGCGTTTGAATTTCAACGCGGTAAAACCGCCTGCAAAATGGCCCTGTTGGAAGAATGTGGCCTGGAGCAAAACCCGCAGAAACCTGTGGTGGGGGTGGTTTCCCGCCTGGACTATCAAAAAGGGTTGGATACGGCCGTGAATGTGATTGAACGCTATAAAGGCCGGGTGCTGTTTACTATTTTGGGTGCCGGGGACCCGAAGCTGGAAAAGGCTTACCAGGAGTTGGCGCGCAATAACCCCTCTTGCGTGGCGTACCGCGGCCGCTTGGACGAAGAATTGGCCCACAAAATTTACGCCGGGGCGGATTTATTTTTAATGCCGTCCCGCTTTGAGCCGTGCGGGCTCAGCCAGCTGATTGCCATGAAATACGGCACCTTGCCGGTGGTTTCGCGCGTGGGCGGTTTGGCCGACACCGTAAAGGGCTATCCCGCCAGTGACGCAACCGGATTTTTTATAGACCCGCTGAGCGAAGACGGCATTTGCGCCGCGCTGGATACGGCCTTAAAAGCGTATGCGGATAAAAAACAATGGTTTAAGTTGGTTAAAAACGCCATGGCGGCGGATAATTCTTGGGATAAATCCGCCCAGGAATACATTAATTTGTATCACAAAACAATTATTTAGGAGTGTGGCATGAAGAAGTTTTTAGTATTACTGGCAGTTTGTTTGTTTGCTGTGGGCGCACAGGCCAAAACAGCTAAAAATTTAATTTGGGTGATTGGGGACGGTATGGGGCCGTCGGCTGTCGGTTTCTTTATGGAAGCCGTACGCAACGGCAATAACCCGGCTTTCCCGGATAAAGTTTCCAATTTGGAAAAATTCATCAACCGTTCCGATACGGGCCTCTACTTTAACAATACCAAAGGGAGTATCGTTTCGGACAGCGCTTGTGCCGCTACCCAAATGGCCACGGGGCAGTTTTCCTTGCCGGATTATATCGGGCAGGATTATTCCGGCCTAAACGTAAAAACCATTATGGAAGAAGCCAAAGAGCGCGGAATGTCCGTGGGGGTTGTGACGGATGTGTATGTGACGGATGCCACCCCGGCCGCGTTTTTATCCCATGCGCGCAGCCGCAAGATGAAATATGATATTGCCCGCCAAATGGTAGCTTCCGGCGCGGACGTGATTATGGGCGGCGGGCTTAAATATTTTACGCAAGGGGAAAATAAAAAATTACTGAAAGAAGCCAAAAAACAAGGCTACACCATCGTCAAAAATAAAAAACAACTGGCGGGTGCCAAAGGCAAAAAGATTTTGGGGTTGTTTGCGGACGAAGCCATGCCCTTTTATGTGGAAAAAACACTCCACCCCAATACGCCTACCTTAAAAGATATGGCCGTTGCGGCGCTAAAAGTGCTTTCTGAAAATCCGAAAGGGTTTATTTTAATGGTGGAAGCCGGAAAAATTGACTGGGCGTTGCACGAAAACGACGCCGGGGCCTCTTATTATGAAATGCTGACGCTGGACGAAACTTTGCCGTTGCTAACTGCCTTTGCCGATAAAAACGAAGATACCTTAGTTTACTTAAATGCGGACCACGAAACCGGCGCCCCCGCCTTTAACTACCGCCATTTGGACGAAGCGCAAGTACAGCATAAAAACGCCCAAGGGGAAATGCTTTACGGCGGACATACGGACTATATTGACTATAAACAATACGATAAACTCCTCTTGCAAACACGGGTGCTTTATTATGTCAACGAAGATTTCAAAAAGCTCCCCGCGGCTCAACAAACACCGCAGAAATTTCAGGAAATGTTAGATAAGGGGCTCGGGTATCATGTGGATATTTCCGTTTTGGAAAACCCGACGGATTATGCTGCCGTTAAAAAACTGATTAACGAACAAAAGGGCCTGGCCTGGGCCACCGGCACGCATACATCGGGTATGCTGTTGGGTATTGCCTATGGCGACTATGACGGTTTTACCGGCGTGTACCACAATACGGATTTGAAAAATAAATTTTCCGCCGCGCTGGGGTGGACGGAGCTTTCCGATACGGACGAGGACTAAATGGACGAATTTTTAGAACCCGAAAAACGCAAATCCAAGCACATCTTCCGGCTGTACCGCCGGGTGTTTGTGCTGGTGTTTGCGCTAGCGGTTTTGTTGCAGGCGGTCAACTTTGCCCAACTGCAATTAAAGGATTATTTTACCCGGCTCAATGACGACTTTAAGGTCATTTTAACCGTCGCGCCGGAAGTGGCGCAGGACGAGCTGACCCAAATGGGGGAAAGTTTAAGCGCCAAAAAAGATATTACCTCTGTAAATTTGTTTTCCCCGGCGGATGCGCTGGCCGCGTTGCAAAAAAAGAACCCACAGCTTACGCAGTCTTTACTGCTGATGGGGCGCAATAAAATGCCGGCGTATTTTGAGCTGAAGTTAAGTTATCAGGCCATTAATAACATCGGGCCGTTTGTAGATAATTTGGCGGCAGAATATCCGGGCCTTTCGGCTAAATACAGCCCGGCCCACGCGCATACCCTCTTTTTGGCGGGGCTTTGCTTGCGGGTGCTGAATGTAGCGCTGGCCTTTGCGGTGCTATTGCTACTCGGATTTATGTTTTTGGTGGAAGCCTATCCGGCCGAAGCCAAACATTTGGGCGCGGGGGTGTTTTCCGGCTTGTTGGCGGCCGCGTGCAGTTGGGGGCTGATGGCGGTGCTGGTCTATCCGGCCGGATATTTGCTCCCGGTACTGAATAAATACGGCTGTATGTGGCGGCAAGCGGGGCTGGCTCTGCTTTGCGCCCTTTTGGGGTGGACACTGACAAAATGGCAAAAGTTTTAGTGCTTTTAAGTGTGTTTTTGTTGTGGGCTCCTGCCTTATTTTCCAACGAAACGGAAGATAAGAAGCGGGAGCTTGCGCGCTTAAAAAGCCAAGCGGCCCAAAAAGAAAACGAATTAAAAAAATACCGCGAGGCGGAAAAACAAATTTCGCGGGAAATTTCCGACTTGGAAAGCCGCCGCCGGGAAGCGGAACGCAAAAAAAACAAGGTAGAGGCGGATATTTCCTACATAGAGCAAAGTTTGCTTTCCACGGCGGATAAACGCGCCGTATTAAAAAAAAGTATGCCCCTGTGGCAACGGGTGGTGCTGGCTGAGTTGGACGCGTATTATTTTACGCCCCGGTGCTATGATTGCCCCGGCGGGTACAGTTTGGAAGAAGATATTTTTGTAGACCGTATGATAACCCATAAAGCCGCGTTTACCGCCGCTATGGATAAAGAACAGCGCCTGACCGATAAACAGATTTTAACGTATGAAGCCAAAAACAAGCAGTTGCAGGAGCGCAGTTCCAAGTTAGAAGAAGAACAAGGGGTCATTACCACCCGTTTCCGCAAAAAAAAGAGCGCGTTGGATGTGACCAAACGCAAAGCGGAGGAAGTGCGTAAAGAGATTAACGAATTAAACCGCTCCGCCGAGGCGTTAAACAATTTGCTTGCCAAGTTTGAACGCACCCGCAAAGCGCAGGATGCCAAAGCCTCCGCCCAAAAAACGGCGGGCGCCAAAAAGAGTGCCTCCGGCGGGCCTAAAATAGATGCGGCGCCGCATTCCCTGCCGTGGCCGGTAAACGGCAAAGTGATTAGCAAATTCGGTAAAGAATACCGCGCCGATTTGAATACCTGGATTTTCCGCGACGGCATTAAAATTGCCGCCCAACGGGGGCAAGAAGTCCGCGCGGCGGAAGAAGGCAGTGTGATTTATGCCGGGCCGTTCCGCTCTTACGGTAATGTGGTTATTTTGGACCACGGCAAAGGTTTCTTTTCCATTTACGGCTTTTTGCAGGATATTAAAGCCGCGGTGGGGGATAAACTGCCCCGCCAAGGGGTGGTGGGCTCCGCCGGGCCGGACACGCAAACCTCTTCCGGCACCGGGCGTTATGCGGTGTATTTTGAAATACGGCAAGGGACGGTGGCGGTAGACCCGCTGGCGTGGTTAAAATAAATTTGATGAGGATATTATGAAAGATAAAAAATTAAACACTTGGGCCGTTGTGGCGGCTGTGATGTTTTTTATGGGAACGCTGTTCCCGTATGCGTATGCGTCGGCAGACGGGGGGCTGCGCAAAATCCGCACGTTTATTGACGTGTTGGAATATGTAAAAGAAAATTATGTGGAAAGCACCGATTCCGATAAATTAATTAACGGCGCCATTAAAGGCGTGGTGGGGGAATTGGACGATTTTTCCCAGTATTTGGAGCCGAAAGATTACAAAGAATTAAAGAACGAAACCCGGGGCGATTTCGGCGGGTTGGGTATCCGTTTGCAAATGGTGGACGGCTATGTGACGGTGATGAGCCCCATGCCGGGCACGCCTGCTTTTAAGGCGGGGGTTATGCCGGGGGACCGCATTATATTTGTGGACGACCGCGACTTAAAAGATATGAAACTGGACGAAGCCGTGGACTTGATGCGCGGCGAAGTGGGCACCAAGGTAAAACTGACCTTGAGCCGCAAGGCGGAAAACGGCGAATATAAAAACCTGCCCGATTTAACCTTAAAACGGCAAAAAATCGTGCCGGAAGTGGTTTATTCCCGCATGTTGGCGCACAAAATCGGCTATGTATATGTGGTGGATTTTTCCGGCCACACGATAGAAGCCGTGAACAAAGCCTTAAAAGAGCTTAAAAAACAGGGGATGCAGTCCCTGGTGTTGGATTTGCGTTTCAACCCCGGCGGTTTACTGACGGGCGCGGTGGATATGGCCAAACTTTTTATGGGGGATAAACAGATGATTGTTTATACCCAAGGCCGCAAAAAGGAGTTCTACCAGGAATTTAAGACCAACGCCAAAGCGCCGTATGCGGATATTCCGATGGTGGTGCTGGTCAACCAAGGCTCCGCCAGCGCGAGCGAAATTGTTTCCGGCGCGTTGCAGGATAACAAACGCGCGGTGATTGCCGGCCAGCGTTCGTTCGGCAAAGCGAGCGTACAGCAAGTGTTGCCGCTTTCCGGCGGGGCGGGCCTGCGCCTGACGATTGCCAAATATTACACCCCGGCGGGGCGGCTTATCCAACGCAATTACCGGGATAAATCCAAGGCGGACGAAGGGGGCATTTTCCCGGATATTGAAGTGGAAGTGGACCCGGAACAAGAAATAAAAGTTTTTATGCAGTATAATAAAGTGGTATACACCCCCGGGCAAAAGGCGCAACTGCCGGAAATGACGGAAAAAGACCCGGTGTTGGACAAAGCTGTTTTGTATTTAACGGGCAAATTAACCTTGGAGCAGGCCCAAAAAGAGGCCGCCGAAGCCAAAGCCGCTAAAGAAGCCGCCAAAACAAAAAAGGCCGCTTCCAAAAAAGAAACCCAAGGTAAAAAATCCGCCCCCAAGGCCGCGCCGCAAAAACAGGCTCCGGCGCAAGATAAAAAATAAGGTGCTTTATGAAAAAGGATTTTACAATTTTAGGGATAGAATCCACCTGTGATGAAACTTCCGCCGCCGTATTAAAAGGCGGTACGGAGCTTTTATCCAACGTGATTTATTCGCAAATAGACGAACATAAAAAATACCATGGCGTCGTGCCGGAGTTAGCCAGCCGGGCGCACGCGGCCAAAATTGCCGCCGTGATAGAATCCGCCCTCGGCCAAACGCCGATAGACTGCGTGGCTTTTGCCAGCGGGCCGGGGCTGCCGGGCGGGCTTATGGTGGGGCGTGTGGCGGCCGAAACATTGGCCGTTTACAAGCAAGTTCCGCTGATTGGGGTAAACCATTTGGAAGGCCACCTGTTTGCGTGTGAATACGAGAACGGCCGCGCCTGCCGCCCGCTTGAGTTTCCGTTGGTGGCGTTGGTGGTTTCCGGCGGAAATACCGAGCTTTTATATGTTAAAAACTATGGCGAATATAAAGAATTGGGCCGCACGCGGGATGATGCCGCCGGCGAAGCCTTTGATAAAGTAGCCAAATTGTTGGGCCTGCCGTATCCGGGCGGGCCGCAGGTATCTAAACAGGCGCTTTTGGGACGGCGGGATGCTATCCGTTTCCCGCGCCCGCTGTTGCCCGGCACCTGGGATTTTTCTTTCAGCGGCATTAAAACGGCCGTCAGCTATTATTTGCGGGACCACCAAAATATCAGCGTGCCCGACGTGTGTGCCTCGTTTGAAACGGCGGTGGTTGAAACTTTAGTAGCCAAAACCCTCAAAGCCGCGCTAAAATATAAGGTACACCATATTGCAGTTGGGGGCGGGGTGGCAGGCAATACACTGCTTCGGCAGATGATGGAACAAAAAGGCCGGGAGGCCGGGTTAGACGTGCGGTTTGTGGATAGGAAGTTATCGTCCGACAATGCCGCCATGATAGCTTTGGCCGCTTATAAAAAATTAGCGCACGCGGACGAAACAGGCCAAGCCCCTAAATGGAATATTAACGTAAACCCCAATATGAAAGTGCGCTCTTGGAGATAAGCTATGATTATTTGGGTCATGCCGGATTCCGGCGCCCGCACGAAAGAAGATTATGAGTTGCTCCGCCGTTTGTTTGAAAAAGAACATCCCGGCGTGGAGCTGACCGTGCGCGTTTTTACGCGTAATGTGCTGTGGCGCAAGATTTTTATGCTTAAAAACCCGGCGCCGGAAGAAGAAATACCGGATTTGGTGCAAATCCCGCACTACTGGACGGCGCTATTAACGCGGGCCGGCGTGGCGGAAAACCTTTCTAAATTAGACCCCGGGCTTTCTTTAAGTAATGTGTTGTTTCCGTTAAAACCGCATTGTTATCGCCCGGGAACGAAGGATATTCATTCCTATCCGTGGTGGTTTGATATGAGCGCCTTACACTTCCGCGGCGACCACTTGAAAATGGTTTCCGCCCACCCGGAAGAAGAACTGGCCACTTGGGACGGCCTGTTAAGCGTGTGCGAGGCGCTCAAACGCGCATTTCGGGATAACCCCGGCTATTACCCCATGCAAAATAGCGATTGGCGCGGCTCTCTTTCCGTCCGGTGCGCGCTTCCGGCCGTGTGGGACCGCGGCGCGGAGCTGTTCTCGCCCGATTTGAAAACCTGCCTGATTAATACGCCGCAATTTAAGGCCGGGTTTAAGGACTACATCACCCTGGCTATTAAAGAATATATGCCCATTTTGCGCGAACGCGGCAGTTTGGGCACCATGGTTTCCGGCAAAGCCAGCATTTTAATTTCCCGCAAACAAGGGGTAGCCAGTTTTGATACCAAACGCGGCCTGCGCGTAAAAACGGTGCCCGTGCCCACCACCGGGAACGTGTATTATTCGTACTTATCGGGCATGAATTTAATAGTGAATGTGCTTTCCAAAGAGAAAGAAAACGCCTTAAAATTTATCAAATGGTGCGCCCGGGCGGATAACCAAATCCGCTATGCGGGGATGATGGAAGTATTCCCGGCGTTTGAAGATTCCTTTGAGCAGTTTATTTTTTCTTCCGCGCGCCGGTTGCAAACATACAGCAACATTTTGGCGTCTTCCAAAACGTTGCCTAATATCACGGTGACGGGTACGGTGATGGAAATATTAAATAAAGTGTTTGCCGTCAGCGCCACGGATATTGTGGAAGAACGCTTTACCATGGCCGGGTTGGACCGCGCCCTGGACAACGCCTGTAAAGAAATTAACCATTTGCTTTCACTGTACGAGGGATAGTTTATGTTTGATAAAGAGTCTTATACGCTCTACAAATTTCACAAACAGCTCAACCAGTCCTTTCAAAACAAGCGGGAACTGTTGGAATGTGCCCTGCCGGCCTTGTTGAGTTTATTTAAGTTAAACCGCGTGTATTTTTTTAATTGGCAGCAGGATAGGGCGCTGCTCTCCCTAAAAATGATGTGCAAAAAAGAATACTGTATGGATATGCAGGAAGATATATCCGTATTAAACGAGCCTTGGTTTTTGAAGTCTTTACTGCGGGACGGTTTTGTAGTCAGTACGGATTTAAGCTATCCCGCGGCCTATGTGCTGGTGCGGTGGCAAAAGCCCACCATGTCTATCCAGGGGGAAAAAGTTTCTACCTATATGGCGGAAAAAGTGGGCGTAATACGCATGGAGCGTTTCCGCAAGAACCGCGTGTTCACCGGGGAAGAAGAAAAACTGATTAAGGCCCTGGCTAAAGAAATCTCCCACAATTTGCGCAATACGGAAATTGACCAGGCCAAAAACCAGCGTTTAGCGGTATCCACGGCGTTAAATAATTTAGCCACCGTGTTTGCCTCCTCTTTGCGCTTGAACGACGGCTTGGAGCTGATTTTGCAAGGCGTTCAAAAGTATTTCCGCTTTGACCGCGTGCGCCTGTATTTGACGAATTACGACGGCACCAAAATTAAATCCATTTTAGGGGTGGATATTTCCGGCCAGGTGACTACGGAGGACGGCTCCGCCTTAAAAGAGGGGGAAAAAGAACTCCTGCGCGAAGTGTTTGACTCCCCCAACACCTATACTTCCCGCAAAAGCGTTATTTATATCCCGCTAAAGGTACAGCGCAACAAGGTGGGTTTTTTAACCTTTGATAACTTGCTTTCCAGGCGCAAAATCGGGTATTTGGATTTTATTTCATTAAAGCAGTTTTCCACCCAAATTGCCCTGGCCATAGATAACGCCATGCTGTTTGAGCGCGTGCAGGAGCTTTCCAATTACGACGAGCTAACCAAACTGCCCGTGCGCCGCTTTTTTAACGAAAAATTTGCCGACGAAATCTACCGCTCCAAACGCTTTGACCTGACGATGTCTTTAATTATTTTGGATATTGACCTGTTCAAACAAATTAACGACGGCTACGGCCACCAAATAGGGGATTGGGCCTTAAAAGAGGTTTCCCGCGTGATTCGCACCAGTTTGCGGCAGACGGACTTTCCGTGCCGCTTTGGCGGGGACGAAATGGTTATTATGCTCCCGCGCACCAATGGGGAGGAGGCCAAAATTATTTCCAAACGCTTGCAGGAGCGTATCCGCGCGATTACGCTTCCCGCCCGGTATACGGACGGCAAAGACGTGCATTTAAGTATCAGCCAGGGGATTTCCGTTTTCCCGCAGGACGGCACGGACGCTTCCGGCTTGTTGGAAAAAGCGGATAAGGCATTGTATTATGTAAAGCAAAACGGGCGCGGTGCATTTGCGTTGTATAGGGAAACGGTACTCCCGCGGGAGTGATTTTTACGGGCTCCCAAAAGTGCGCCGCGCAGGGAATTTTTATCCGGCCCGCGCACGAGAATAGAAAATAGTTGACAAGTACGCCAAAAGTTGCAAAAATTTATAAGTGTAGGTGCTGGGCATATTTTATATATAATATATGGTATGCGTGGCGCCGGTGCGTGGCATTTTTACCCGCGCACGACGGAGCAAAGATTTTTGAAGGGCTTAATTTTTAATTAGTATTTGGTTTAATATCTATGGGAAACTACAAAACAAACAATATGACATTTACAAAAATGTGTAAGTTTTTTGCGGGGAAAGCGGCCTTGGCGGCGGCTTTGCCTTTGCTTTTGTTATCGGCGGCGGTGCCCGCTTTTGCGCAAGCACAGGCAGACGTTAAATTTGCCGGGGTGTTTTATCAAGACAACGCCAAGACAACTACTGAGCAATATTGTGGTTGGAAAGCGGCGAATTTGGGCACGGATTTGAAAAATTCTGCAAGCAACCGTAGTTTTGTTGGAGGAAGCTTAACCAATGCCAACGGTTCCGCTTATGCGGACCCGTGGGAAAATTCCGCCTTGATTGAGTACGACCAACCGTATCCGGCCCCGTCGTCCCCGGCGTCCCCGGCTGTGGCCAACAACTACCCTAACCATTGTTTGGGGTTGTGTATGACGGTGTACTGTGCCAATAAGCCCTTGGCCATGAGTACCTATTCTATTGCGTTTCCCTTACAAACTATTAAATTTGATATTGTTAAATACTATGGCGGCAAAAATATTGCCAGCTCCAACGATACGCCGCCTATCCGCACCTTAACCATGTACCCCGGTTCCGGAGAAAATGGTACGGTCACTGCAAAAGACTATATTTGCGGTTCTTATCACTGCTATGACGGCCAAAACGGTACCACTTGTCCGTCTGCCCAGTATTATTGCAATGGGACTACCACGGATAGTTGGTGTGTAAAAGAAGGCTCCTCTGTCGGGCCGGATGATTGTACGGCCGCCAACCCTAAATGTTTCAAGTTTTCTACGGGAACGACGGCTGTTCCTTGTAGCGAAACTAATCCTGTAAATTGTTGTACCAATAAGTACGGCGGTGTAAAGGGCGCTTCTAACTGCGTTATTTTTGATAATAACGGCAGAGAGTACGGCTCTCCCATGTCTTTCTGCGCCGGGTGGGACGGCTCTTACGAAATCAGCGGGGAGTTTGGCAAAACCAACGGCCAATACGGTTTCCGCGCTACCGTGCAGAGCGACGTTCCCGGCGATAACATCACCGTAGATAAAATTAATATTGATTCCACCATCCCGTACCCCGGCGAAAACCAAATCCCGATACAGGTGGATGTCACCAACGTACACACCGTGCGCAGCACGCCTACGGTGGTGGGGAACATTACGTCTGTTTCCGCCCAACCGTACACGGTGGCTTACCGCTTGAGTAAAGATTCCGATGTGCGTATTGCCATTTACGATGCCGAAACGACGGGCGGCAGCTCCTATACCGGCACGGCTACTCCGGGCAGTTTAGATGTTTCCAACCGACGCCGCTTACTGGTGGATTGGAAACCCCGCTTGGGCGAAGGTATGAAAGGGGCGGATTCCGATAAGCAATTAGTGGAATTTGACTCTTGGGACGGCCGCGACGATTCCGGCCGCTTACTGCCTGCCGGCAACTATGTAATTTCCATTCAAGCCAAATCTCAAGACGAATGGCCGGGCATTGACTTTTCCCGCGCCGTCACCCGTCAGCTGTCTTTGGACCCCTTGAAACTGACGGATGTGGTGGTAATGGGCTTAAACAAACAATCTACCGCGTATGCCACCATTAAATATGTACCCACGGAATCTTCCAAGGTCTATTTTGAAGTGTATACGCCGGGCACTCAATTTGAAAAAACCACCACGCCCACCAATGGGAACGCCGCCTCTCCCACTATTAAAGCGGGTACCGGGTACCGGGTGTATTCGTCCGTAGAAGAACGCGGTTCCCGCGCCACTTATACTACTAAGTGGGACGGTACCTGTATGGATGATGCCACCTGCAACGGCACGACGGCTATTGCGGCGTTGGGCGGAAAAACCTTTATAAAAGGCGCCCCCATGCCGGACGGCAACTACGTTTATGTGCTGTGGGCGGAAATTCCGTATCAGGAAAACTACACCAATGCGGCCAATGTGGTTTACAGCGGTGTTAAAACGGTCAACTATACTATCGGCACTATGCCGGTGGAACGGGGTCTCGTGGATATTACCATTCAGCCGGTCAGCTATTCCACGGTAGGCTCCAGCCCCACCGTGTATGGGTTGGACCCGTTTGTATTCAAATTTATCTTATCGCGTGATTCTACCGCCAGTGCCGAGGTGCAAAACACCGCCGGGCTTACGGTAAAACACTTAACGCCCGCGGAGGGTCAACCCGGCGTAGCCCAACAAATTAATACGTTAAGTTGGGACGGCCGCGACGACGCCGGCCGTATGGTGGGCCCCGGTACCTATGTATTTGCCGTAAAAGCCAAAGACGGTATGTTCCCGGATATGGTCAACACGGCTACGGCGGTTTTCCCGGTGGACTTGTACCATGTGGTAGACGTTGCCACGACGGACGTGTATGGCGATAGCGAGGCGAAAGCCACCATTAGCTATTACCTTTCTAAAGCAATGAATGTGCAGGTAAACATTTATAATAAAGATGTGGTAATCCCGGTAAATAATACGTTAAAAAATACCGAAGCTGCCACCGGGCCGACTACGGCTACCACCACGGCGTATGTGCCGTCTGCCACGGTGGGCACCACTTACGACACCCAACGCACGTTCAACAATAATATAACGACGGTAGTTGTCACCCAAAAAACCGTCACGCTGGCTACGGAGGCCGAACTGGCCGCCCAGTGCGCGGGCATTACGGAAGCGGATGCGCTGGCTACCTGCCGTGCCCAAAATAAATATAAGGTAGTGTCCGTCAATACCACTACCACCAAAACCATGAGCGTGTGGCCGCCTCAAGTATGTAATATGGATAAACATGCGGACGTGTTTACCGACGGCCATGTGGACCCGAGCAAAATTGCCTCTACGGGTACCAAATGTATTTATGTAAACGATACCACCTTTACCAACTATCCGGCCAACAGCTCTGCCGCGTTGGATGTGCGCTTGCAGCCCGTCAAAACCTTTGACGCCAGCTCCACCCGCCCCGGCGAAGGCTCCCGCATTGTGGAAGAATGGGATGCGCTGTATTTCTACAATCCGTCTTCCGCCCAGTGCAAAGGCGCTACCGATTTGAAATCCTGCGCGTATGAAATGGTGCCGGACGGCCAATATCCGTTCTACATTTCTGCCCGCTCCAATGAACCGGTGTCTGTGTACTATAAGGCTGAAACGTTGGAACCGTTTACCAAAGCGGCGGAAGTAAAACAAGAGTCTTTCATTTACGCTACGGAAAAACCCAGCTACCGCATTAACGTGACCCGCGGCCCGGTGTTCTTCCTGGACGGCTCCACCGCGGTATACCCGAACCAGCCCCAGCTGTTTAACGTATCCAGCGGGCCGGTATTTGTGCCGCCGTATGAAATCAACTTTGCGGTATCCCGCGCGGCTACGGTAGACGTGCAGATTGTAGCGTTGAAACCGAACGTCTGCACCACCACCGCCACGGACGGGAGCCAGAAAAACAACCAAGTGGGGGATGTCTGCAAACATTTAGCCACCACAACCGTTATGAATACCGGCAACTTTGACCCGAACGTCACCCGCAAAGTGTATTGGGACGGTACGGACGACAACGGCTATTATGTAAAATCGGCCGTGTATGAAGTACGCTTTATTGCCAAAAACTACCCGGATGCCAACTTGTATCAGGAAACCGTCAAGAGCATTTCCTTAAATGCGGACTTGTTAAAAGTGTTTGACCTCTTGGAAGTGGACGGCTATGCCCAAGCGGTGCGCGGGCAAAACGTACCGATAAGCTACCAAATTTCCGTACCTATGAAAGTAGCTATCCAAATTTTCAAACCCGGTACCACGGTTTACGATTATCAAAAAGGTACCCTGCGCAACCCCACCACGGGTAAAGAAGTAAAAGATATTAACGAAGTCCTTGTGCGCAGTATTGTGGGGATTCGCCCTTCCACTACCTTAATTACCGAGGAATGGGACGGCCGCGACTATGCCCAGCAGGAAGTGCCGGACGGGACGTATCCGTTCCGCTTCGTCACGGCCACGGCCTCTGCCGATATTGATACCATTACGGGCGAAATTATCCCCGGGGATGATGCCGCTTTGGATGCCGCGGACTGGAAAGTAAATTATGTGGCGGATGCGGACCAATACAGAACCCTGCATAAAGCTACTATTGCCATTGGGGACGGCCGCTTTGTCTGCTCCGATTGGGAGAAAACGGTATTCTTCTATCCCAACCCGTTGCGCCAACCCTACGGCACGTTGGAAATTACCAAAATGCCGGTGCCGGGTACTATGTCTATCAAGTTGTATACCTTGGCGGGCACGCTGATTCGCGATAGCGGATATACCTGCGTGGATGCCAACAACTATACAACCACCATTGGGCAAACGCTGTCTTTCAGCCCCGATAATAACATCAGCGGGGATAAAGTGGACGAAACCACGTTTGCCAACGTCCGCAATGCGGCCCTGCGCTGCCGTTGGGATAAAACCAACCAGCACGGCAAGAAAGTGGCCCGCGGTGTGTACTTTGGATTGGTGGACTTTAAGGCCCAAAACGGCCGCGAACACTGCCAAAAAGTAGTGAAAATTTTGATTCCGTAAGGTAAAAAGTAATATATGAATATAAAAATAAAAGTTTTAGCCGCTTGTTTAGCCGCCGGTTTGTTCAGCGCTCCGGCCTATGCTATTAACGACTGGGCCGGCACCAGTGCCAGCCAGTTCTTAAAGATTGATGCCGGCTCCCCGCGTGCGCAAGCTCTGGGGAATGCGTATGTGTCCATCGCGGACGGCCCGGAAGCCTTGTTTTGGAACCCGGCCGGGGCCGCGTCGGCCACGTCGCGCGAGTTGCAGTTTTCGTACCTGGACTACCTGCAAGGCTACAAAGCCCGCACCTTGGGCTATTTGCAACCGATAGGTAAAACCATTATCGGCGTCACGCTCAACTATATGGATATGAGCGGCTTTGATTACCGCGATACGGAAGGCCGCCCGCAGTATTCCGGCTCCCACCCGGTGCAAAACTTTGTGGGCAGCTTGTCTTTGGCGCGCGGGTTCTTTAACCAAAAATTGCAAATCGGCGGTACCGCTAAATATATTAACGAAAAGCTGGACTCCAACCGCTACACCAATGTAGGGTTTGACGTGGGCGCCAAATTGCGCCTGGTAAATTGGTTGGGTTTAGGCGGCGCCATTGTGAACATCGGCGATAAAGACGATATGCCCCGCGGTTTGCGCCTGGGGGCGGATTTGAACACCCGCTACTTTACTATCTCCGGCGAATATATGGACTACCGCGACGACGACGCCCGCTATGGCGTGGGGTTGGAAGTTCACATCCCGGAAGATTTGTTATCGGTTGCCCGGTTTGATTTGCGCGTGGGGTATTATACGCGCGACAACACGGGTATCAGCACCAGCAAAGGGCTGCAAAGTTTAGGGTTGGACGAAACCTCCAAAGTATCCTTTGGGTTTGGTATTTACAGCTCTGAATTGTTTGGCTATGGGGCCTCTATTGACTATGCCGTCACGCCGTTTGGGGCGTTGGGAACCTCGCAACAGATTGCGGTGGGCATCCAATTTTAACGTATGAAACATGGGGAAAAAACAACGCTTGTAAAAAACAAAAAAGGGCAAACTGCCATAGAATACGTCATTACGGCGGCGGCCTTATTTAGTGCTTTTTTGGCTTTTTATGCGTTTTATTCCCACATTATCCCCCAACAGTTTGAACAGGGGTCTAAAGTGATTTTGGAAGTATACGAAGCAAATTGATTTTACAAATTAGGAGGAACGCAAATGAAGTTTATTATTGCCTTGGAAAACAAGCTGGAAGCCATTAAAAACGCCGCCATTTCTTGCATGAAAAAGAAAGAAGGGCAGAACACCATTGAGTATATCTTGATGTTGGGCGTTGTAGTGGGTATTGCGTTGTTGGTGGGCACCTTGGTTAAAAAAATGATGCCGGAAGTATTTGACAGCATCAAACAGAAAATCTTGGGCGGCGTCAACAGCATTGAGTAGTTTTTAGGATAAAAAATGAGGCTTTTTCATAGGGAGCGTGGCGGTCAAGTGACCGTGGAATTAATGCTGATTTTGCCCGTATTTATGTTGATGATTTTTTTCATCCTGGAATACGGCAATATCGCTTATCACACGCTGATTGCAAACCATGCTTCCTATGAATTTGCTCGTATCGGGGCTATGGTGGCTGTAAAGGAACCCAGCGGCCGGCCCAACAGCCTTACGGTTCAGCAAAGCATTACCCGGGCCAAGCGCAAAGTATTCGGCGCGGCGGGGGAACGCATAAAAGTAAGAGTAAAAATGGAAACCACCGGGCGGGACCCCCGGTTTTCGCCCCACCAGCACCAGGATATTGTGGTGACGGTGACGTACCCCATAAAACTGATTTTTCCGGGCACCAGTTTTATGTTGGCCAGTAAACCCCGCAAACAGGGGATACGCAATATAGAGGCCGTAGCCAGGATGCCCGTTGAAAAAATGTATTTAAGTGCAGACAAACAATAACAGATTTGATTTAATTATAATATACAAGGAAATTTTTTAAGGAGAGTTCATGAAAAAAGGAATTTTGTTGCCGTTAATCCTTGCCATTGGCGCGGCGGTAGTTTATGCCATGATTGTAAACAGCCAATCCAGCAAGCTCAACGCGTCCAAAACCATTAAACGCGTCTTGGTCCCTATCCGGGATATTAAAGAGCGCGAAGTGATTAAGCGCGATGCTATCAAATGGGTGCCGATACCTTCCGCCTATGTGCAAAAAGATGCGCTGACCTACACCACGGATGCCGATTTTAAGGCCGTGGAAAACGCGGTGGCGCGTATCCAAATTCCCAAAGGCAACCAAATTTCCAAGTATTCTATTACTTCTTTATCGCCGGAAGCGGGGCTTTCCAGCAAAATCCCGGTGCAGATGAGAGGTTTTATTATTAAGGTGGATTCCACCGTGGCCGGTATGATTAAGCCGGATGATAACGTGGATATTCTTTTGACGTTTGAAGCCGTAATGAAAAACGGCGCGCGCCAAAAAGTGACCGTCACCCTTTTGCAGAACATTAAGGTATTGGGCGTAGGGGCCAACTTGGGCCAAGGTTTGGATGCTAAAAGCGCGGCCGGTATGCGCAGTAAAGAAGACGAAGCCGCCGCTTATACGGATAGCTCCACCTTGTCTTTGGCACTTTCTCCGCGTGATGCGCAGTATTTGGCATTGGCGCAATCCGAAGGGGACGTTTCCGTCATCTTGCGCTCTCACGGCGACGGTACCAACTACCTGATGGAAATTGCAACGTTTGAAAAATTATTTCAATAAACAGGAACCAGCATGACAAATACAACGTTTATTAAAAAATTATCCGCAGTAGTTTTGCTTTTGGCTTTAGTGGCCCCGTGCGCGCACGCTAAAAAAACGCGCTTGGTGTCCGTCAGTGCCGACGTGGTGGAAATCGGCGGCTCTATGAGTTCCGTAAAAGGGTTTGCGTGGAACCAAATCTTTGACTTTGAAGAAGCCGCCATCCCGGGGATTTTTTCCTTGGGGGATTTTGAACGCAAAACGGCCGTAGCCACCCGTTTAAGACTGATGGAAACGGAAGGCCGCGCGCAGATTTTGTCTAACCCCAAAATCGTCACCAGTTCCGGCAACCAGGCCAATATCTCCGTGGGCGGGCGCATTCCGTACCCGGTGGTCAACAGCCAGGGGGCCGTGGGCACCCAAATGGAAACGTACGGCGTATTGTTGAACGTGACGCCCACCATCATCCCGGAACGCGGCAACATTATTGATTTACAGTTGGAATTAAAAGTATCCCAGCCGGATTATTCCCGTGCCATTATGATTGGTACTTCTACTTCTTACTCCATTTTGGAACGCTTGGTGCAAACCCATGTGGAGTTAAACAGCGGGGAAACGTTGGTCATCGGCGGCTTAAAAAGCAGCAGCCGCAACGTGTCGGAAGACCGCGTGCCGTTTTTGGGCAAATTGCCGTTAATCGGCCTGTTTTTTAAGAGCAAAGACGTGACGGAAGACCAGCGCTCCTTGTTCTTATTTGTGACGGTAGAGGTAGTGGAATAATTTAATTATGGCCGACATGGAAAATACTTTCAAAACAGAACCCAAGATTATCACTTTTACCGGGCCCAAAGAGGGTGCCGGTAAAACCACGTTAGTCTTAAACTTGGCATTGGGTTGGGCCGGTATCCAAAAGCGGCCTGTGCTGATTGTGCCGTTGGACCCGTTGGCCCGCCAGGAACACAGCTTTTATTTGAACATCAAAAAACCCGTCAGCGTAGCCGATATTCTAAAAACCCTGGGCAATACCAATATTGCCGTGGTGGGGGGGCTGTTGCGCGGGAAAATTTCCATGTCCCAATGGGGGGTGGGCGTACTGCCGCTGGGCAATACCCGCACGCAAGTGGCCACCATGAGCCCCAAAATTTTAATTCCCATTTTGTCGCGCTTATCGCAAACCTTTGATATTTTCCTGGATGTGGACTCCAGTTTCCCCATGCAGGCGTTTGCGTTTGATATTTCGGACAAAGTTTTTTGGGTCACCAATGCCACCCGTTCGCACTTAAATTCCACCGTGCAGTTGTTTAACGATTATAAAGAACAACGCTACGCACTGGACCGCATCAGCGTTATTTGCAACGCTTACGATACCCCCGGCTCTATTCCTTATGAAGAAATGGAACGGGTGTACCAGTCTTTGCTCGGGCGCAATATTGATGTATTTTTGCCGTGGGATGAAGGCATTATGGCTTCTTCCAACCGGCGCGAAGTGGAAATTATCGTCAATCCGCAGAGTGAATGGATTAAAGGCTTGCGCTTAATTTTGGCCCAAATCCGGGATTTGCACCCCGCACCCAAGGATTGGACGGCCGAAGTTTCCGACGAAGAATTTACCCAAGCCGCCAAAGAAATTTGGAGCCCGGTATTGTTTAACGGCGGGGAAACACAGGGGGCAGAGTCCCACTTTGCATCGGAAGGGGCCGACAACGGCGGCGAAGCCAACAAAACCAAATTATCTTTTTGGGACGACTTAAAACAGAAAGTGCATAAAGACGTGGTGCGCACGTTGGAAATTGAGCGCATTGTCATCAGCGACGAAAGCTCCGCCAGCGAGCAAACCCGCAAGCGCGTGGCCGCCATTGTGGACGATATTTTGCAAAAGCAACCCAACTTGCAGTTTTCGCGCGAACAGCGCACCCGTTTCAGCTCGGAACTGCTGGACGAAATTTTAGGTTTGGGGCCGCTGGAAAATTTAATGCGTGATGCCAGCGTGACCGAAATTATGGTCAACGCGTTTGATAAGATTTTTATTGAACAAAAAGGTAAACTAACGCTGACCAAATACAAATTCCGCAATAACGAGCAGGTCGTGCAGGTAATTAAGCGTATCGTATCCCCGCTCGGGCGTCGTATTGACGAATCCGTCCCGCTGGTGGACGCGCGCTTAAAAGACGGCTCCCGTGTAAACGCCATTATTGCGCCGTTGGCCGTATCCGGGCCTACGCTGACCATCCGCCGCTTCTCCCAAAAGCCGTTCGGGCCGGAAGATTACTTCCGCTTTGGAACGATTAGCCGCGAATGTATGGATTTTTTGGAAAAGTGCGTCCGTATCCGCAAAAACATTATTGTTTGCGGCGGTACGGGTACCGGTAAAACGACGTTCTTAAACGCGCTTTCCGGCTATATTTCCCATAACGAACGTATTATTACGGTGGAAGATACGGCCGAACTCCGTTTGCAGCAGCCGCACTGGGTGTCTTTGGAAAGCCGCCCGCCAAACGTGGAAGGCAAAGGGGCTATTACCATTCAAGATTTGGTAAAAAACTGTTTGCGTATGCGCCCGGACCGCATTGTAGTAGGGGAGTGCCGCGGCGGCGAAGCGTTGGACATGTTGCAGGCCATGAACACGGGTCACGAAGGGTCTTTGACCACCATTCACGCCAATACCCCGCGCGACGGTTTATCCCGTTTGGAAGCGATGTGTATGCAAACCGGGGCCGATTTGCCCATTTTTGCTATCCGCGAAATGATTTCTTCCGCGGTCAATATGATTGTCCAGCTTTCCCGTTTTTCGGACGGCTCCAGAAAGGTGACGTATATTACCGAAATGACCGGCCAAAAAGACGGCGCCATCCAATCGGTGGACTTGTTCCGCTATGTGCAGACGGGGGTGGACGATAACGGTAAAGTGCAGGGCTTTTTTGCTCCCACCGGGCATTTGCCGTCTTTCTTTACGGATTTTAAGGCCAAAGGGGTGCCGCTGCCGGAAGAAACATTTACCAAGAATGCCGTGTCTTTTGATGAAGCCGGCAAACCTATTTTGTCTGCCGCACAAGCGGCCGCAGGAGGCCCCGTGGTGCCGCCTCCTCCGCCCGGAGTTAAATAATCATGAAAATTAAAAACCTTTTGGCGCTGTCTGTTGCCGCGTTTTTATTGGCGGCCGTGTGCTTTCCGCAAACGGCTGCGGCGCGTGCGTTAAACCGCAACGATAAACGCCGCATAGAATGTGCCATGTTCAAAATGCGCGTCTTGGCCGAAATGTTTGACGTGCGCGTGCCGGCCAGCAAAAAAACGTATACCTTGCCGGACGTGTGTCCCACCCCGGCTAGCGGGAATAAGACCGTTCAGGCGCCCAAATGGTTTTTAGAAGGGTATGAAGAAACCGGCAAGGATGCCACCGGAAAAACCGTCACCGTCCGCCGGGAAGCGGAACTGGCCCGCATGGATAAAAACAAAGTGGTTTATGTGCCTAAAGAGGGGACTTTCAGCGAGGTGGACCTCTGGCGGCAGGCTTTTTCCAACGTGTATTTGTATTTGGATAGAGCCAATACGTCTATGGACCCGTCCCAGCCGGTGTCGCTGGATAAACTTTCCCGCGGGTATGTGGGCAACCGCATTAACTTGATGGCCACGCTGGACCGCTTAAATAAAGATTTGTTGCGCAATAACCGCCCGCTGATTATGAAAGACAGCATGGGCGGCCGCGCGCGCACCATGTTAGCCACATTTGAGCTGATTAATAACGAATTTTTCAGCACGATTGAATCTTTTTCCAGCCCGGAAAAACAAAAAGAGGACAAATACCGCCAGTCCGTGCAGGCCGTGGTGGTGTTAGCCAACCAGCTGTATGGGGAATTTATGTCCAAGCCGGTGCCGGTTTTCCCGCCGGACCCGAAAGGCTTGCAGGATACTCCGGCAGACCGCGGTTTTTATTTCCTAATGTTGTTTATCGGCGCGGGGTTGGTGTTTTATGCCGTCTATTTATTGTTGGAAATTAAACGCCAAAGTGTTATGCTGATGATGGACGAATACCGCGCCAAAAGCGTGGCGTGGGCGGAAGATTTCAACCGCCAGTTTTTAACGGTGGACATCCGCTATATTGTATTCGGCACCATTGGGGCGTTTGCGCTGTTCGGGCTGTTTATGGGGGTTAGCACGGGCGGATTTAGCGGCGTATTTGTGTTTTTGCTCTTTACGGCTATGGGGGTGTTTGTGAGTATCCGCATGCCGGAAGCTGTGTTGGATATGCTTAAAAAGAGCCGCGGGAATAAAATTAACGCCCAGCTGATGGACGCGCTGATTTTGCTTTCCAACTCGTTGCGTTCGGGTATGGATATTGTGCAGGGCTTTGAAAAAGTATCTACCGAAATGCGCCCGCCGATTGCGGACGAGTTTGGCCTGGTTATTAAAAACTATCAGTTGGGTACGCCCTTTGAAAAAGCCCTGGACGGCTTGAACGACCGGGTGGACAGCCGTATGTTGACGTATATTATCAAAGCCATTGTTATCCAACGCCAGGTGGGGGGTAATTTAACCGTTATTTTTGCCCGCTTGGTGGAAAACATCCGCGAAGAAAGCAAACTGGAAGAAAAATTGCAGGCGATGACGGCCCAGCAGAAAATCCAGTCTATTGTGGTAGGGATTATGCCTTTCTTAATGGTGGGTGTGATGTTCCTGTTCCGCCCGGACGAAATGATTGCCTTTTACGGCAGCCCGGTGGGGTTGGTGGTGTTGTTCGGGTGTATTATCTGGATTATGATTGGTATGAAGATTATTAAAAAAGTGGGCGAGGTGAAAGTATAATGGAAGTGTCTACGGGTGTGCGGTTAATATTGGGCATTTTGGTTTCCATAGGGTCAATATCCGTCTTTATGGCCATTATGAATTTGTTTACCCCGGGCGAAGAAAAAGCGGACCTGGTGGACGTTTCCGTACGGAAATTTAAGTCCACATCCAGTTTTTCGCGCTTGAACCCGGATAAATTATTTGACCGGGTGGCGCTGTTCTGCTTGCATACGTTTCATTTGGAACGCCCCCTGGAAGAAATCCACTTGCAGTTAGGCAGCCCGGATACGCCCCAGCCGGTGGATATTTTGTACTTAAAAGTAGGGTTGGCCATTGGGTTGCCGGCGGCCATGCTGGTTATTTTCCAAAGTTTGGTGATGGCTATTATTTTTGTGCCGGTGGGGTTTATGTTGCCGGATGTCCACCTGAAAAGCAAAATCCAGCGCCGCCAAGCGGAAATTTTGGGCAACTTTTCCACCACGGTAGATTTGGCGGCCCTGATTATTGAATCCGGCTTGGATTATTTAACCGCTTTTGAACGTATTATTAAAGTAGCTAAAGAAAAAACCATTTTGGAAGAAGAATTGGAAAAAACCATTAACGAAATCCGTTTGGGGTATTCCCGCCGGGAAGCGTTGGACCGCCTTTCCGCCCGTACCGGGGTACAGGAAATCCGCTCCCTGGTGGGGTTGATTAAACAATCGGACGAATTGGGTACCAGTTTGGTGGATTTGTTGCGCAACTTCTCTACGGACTTGCGCTCCCGCCGTTTAAGCATGGCCGAAAAACTGGCCGCGCAGGCATCTACCAAAATGTTGTTTCCGTTGTTTATTTTTATCTTCCCGACGATTTTTATTTTAATTCTCTCCCCCATGATTAAAGGTTTATTGGCCGGAGGGTTGAGCTTTTAAGAGGATTTGCTTATGAAAAAATATTTTATATTTGCTTTATCTGCCATAACCGCCGCTACCGCCGTAGCGGCCCCCGTGAAGCGGGAAGTGCCCGTCCGCCAGCACGGCAAAGAAGCGGGAATGTTGTTGGATTTGAGCAAAATTTCGCTAGGGACGCTCAACGACGTGGAAGAACGCAAACAGTATTTATCCACCGTCCAGTTGGAAAAACAACGTATTCAAAACTATACGTTGCGTATGGTGTATGAAAACGCCTATACCTTGTACAGACACGGGGATTACCAACGCGCGCAGGAAATGGCCCAAACCATTTTGAGCATTGACCCGAACTTTACGCAGGCCCAAACCTTGGCCCGCCAGGCCAGCCACATGGGCACTTACGGCACCGTGTCCGAAAGCCAGGTAATTGAAGCTAAATTCCAGGAAGCGTTGCGTTTGTATGATAGCGGGCGCCTGGTGGAAGCCAACCAAAAACTGGACGAAATTTTAACCATTCAGCCCGGCAATTCCCGCGCCCAATCCTGGAAGCGCAAAATCAATGCGGATATTGCCGCCGAATATGTGCGCCGCGGGGATAATGCGTACGATAACGGCCAGTATCAAACGGCGTTGGATAACTGGTACAATGCGCTGATGATTCGCAAAGATGACGACAGTTTGGTGACTAAAATTTCGGAAACGGAAAACGTGGTGCGCAAACAGCAAGTGCAGGATGCCATGCAGCAGGCGATGGCCTATTACAACCGCGGCCAATATGTAGAAGCCTACTCCGTTTTTGAGCGGATTTTGAAAATCCAACCCGGGGACCAGCGTGTCCAAAAATATATGATGCAACTGAAACAAGAAATTTATAACGGGTATTCCGATGCCGGCAGTAAAGCCTATGGGGCCGGCAAATATGACTCCGCCATTGCCTATTGGACTAAAGCCAAAAAATGGGGGGACAGTACCTCGGAAATGGATTCCTGGATTAAAAAGGCCCGCAACGCCAAGGAAGTATCTTTGCGTGCCGCCAGCAATAAAAACACGACCCGCCAGGTCAAACGTACCAAAGATAAAGACGGAAACATTGTGGAAGAAGTTATAGAAACCACGTCCGTCACCAAGCCGGCGGAAGTGAAAAAGACGGAAACAAAGGCGGAACCTAAAGCGGAACCTAAAGCAGAAGTGCCCGAAACCGTAGTGGATTCCAACGAAACCTTGCCGACGTTGACCCCCACCACCAACCGGGTGAGCGAAGAAGCCAGCGCGGCCTCCCGCCAGAAATACATTGAAGGGCTGGACGCTTTCAACCAAGACGATTACGAACGCGCCCGCGAAGCGTGGATTCAGGCCAAACAGTTAGACCCGGGCAATACGGACGCCGTGCTTGGTTTGCAAAAAGTGGAAGAATTAACGGGAATCCGTTAAAAAGGGTGTTAAATAAGTATGAAAATTACGTCTAAATGGATGTTGTGGTTTATGCTGGTTGCGCTGTATGCGGCCATTTTCGGCGGGCTGGTATACTACAATATGTTCAAATTTGTTTTTGATAAAAAACTCCAAAACGAAATGGTGGAAATGGTGCGTTTCCGCGCGCCGCGGTTGGTGGCGGCGTTGGCGGCCCGCCCGAAAGGCGCGGCTACGTTTGCGGAAGCGGATATTATGAAATCTTGGAAGATTAATGATGACCGCATTAAAGATTTAATCTACTTGAACTACGACGGCTCCGTCCGCTGGCACGAAAACACCAAATTTTTGGGGATGTCTTATTCGGACTTTAACAATACGGTCGGTTTCCCCACCAATGCGGTGGTGTACGCCATTAACGGCCGCACCCCCAAAGCCATTATGGCGGAAGAAGGCAACACCTACGATATGGCCATTCCGCTCTTGGCAAAAGATGCCGTGGCCGGCGTGGTAAATGTGACGGTTTCCCGCGAGGGGGCTAAAGCGCTGATTCATTCCGCCATGGTGCGCTATTGCATTGGCGTATTCTTTATGATTTTGTTAATCGGCGGCGTATTATACCTGTTTATGCTGTTGAAAATTTTACGCCCGCTGGCGGGATTAAAAGATGCGGTGGATGCGGTTTCCTTAAATACGCTCACGCTTACTTATACGCCCCGCAGTGACGAAATCGGGGATGTGGCCAAATCGGTAGATTCCATGTTGGCCAAAATCCGGGAAGACATCAAAGGCATGCAGGATGTGGAAATTATGTCTTTGGAAAAAGAGCGCAAATGGTGGAAAACCATTTTGGCGGTGACGGTTCCCAAAGGCTCCCGCGCCTTGGTGGTGGATGAAAACAATAACATTTTGTATACCAACTTTGAGCTAAACAGCAAAAAAGAAGGCCCGGTGCATTTGTTGGATATTTTTGACGGGCGCCAGCAAAACATTATTCAAGTGGTTGGGGAAGCGTTGGAAAACCCCACCAAAGTTTTGCGCGGCACGGTAGAAAATAAAAATGTACAATGTTTGGTAAAAGCGGTGCAGTTGCCGGATGACGCCGGCAAGAACCGTATGATTTTGGTATTAGAGCCGGAAAAATAGGCCGTTTTAGGAGAATATATGAAAGTAGAAATTAAAAAAATCGGGATTGGAAATGTCATTTTTTCCGCATTTCCGGTGGCTGTGTTTGTAGTTATGTTAATTACGGCGCTTATGGAGCTTTTCAACCCGGACGGCACCGTAGGTTTAGACTACTTGATGAGCCTGGTAATGCGGGCCATTCAGGGCACGTTGCTTACGTTGGTAAGCGTGGTGTTTTTCCTGTTGGCTTATAACATTTTGTGCGCTGTGGGTATCCGCGGCGTAAGGGTAGAACTGGAAGACAAATAGGAGAATATTTAAGCATGAAAAAATTGTTTGCATTAGTGCTTGCCTGCACGTTGGCCGGTGCCGCTGTGGCCGCCCCTGCCAAAAAAGCCGCCAAAACGGCCAAAGCTCCCGCTAAAGCGGAGTTTATTGTGGTAGAGTCCGATACCTATGCCGCCGGGAAAGAAGACCCGCAGTTGACGGCCGGTATTGCCAACTTTTTGGGCGTAAAACCCCAAGTCACCAAATTGACGGCGGCCGAAGCCGCCCAAGATGCCAAGCTGGCCGGGTTTGATTATTCTTTCCTGCCGCTTTACATCCTTAAAAAAACCAATGATATCCGCCAAAAATTGGACCAACATATCCAATACGGCGTGGCCATTGAAAAAGACGAATACATTTTGCTCCCCAAACAAACCAACCAAGGGGTATATACCGATAAAAAGGCTCAACCCAAAGTGATGGATTTGTTTGTCATGTCCCAATGCCCGTACGGCGTAATGGCCGAAAACCTGATTATCCAGGCCAAAAAAGACGGCAAAATTGCCGACGATAAAAATATCCGCGTGCGCTATATTGTCAATTACAGCGACAAAGAAGGCTTTTCCAGCTTGCACGGTTCCGGCGAATGGGAAGAAGACATCCGCCAGTTGTTAATTGCCAAATACTATCCGTCTAAATTCTGGAAATATTTGGAAATCCGCAATAAAGACTACCGCTCCAGCCGTTGGGATAAAGCCATGGAAGATGCGGGTATTAACGTCAAAAAAATTATGAAAAAATTTGATACCGAAGGCGTTGAACTCTTAAAAGAGGAAGCCAAATACTCTAACGAATACGGTATCAATGCTTCTCCCTCTTTTGTGTGGGAAGGACAAGTAAAGTTGGACTTCGGCGGCGTGGCCGCACTGGAAGGTTTCGGCTTTATGAACCCCAATGCCTCGGCCGGCAATAACAATGCTGTGCCTGCCGGTTCTTGCTAAGCAAAACGGCTGACTTACTTTTGTCTACTGGTAAGACGGGGGCTGCTTGCCGGCCCCCGTTTTGTTAATACACACGGCCCCGGTCGGGCGAACGGTAAATTTTATATATGGCTACACATAAACTGGGCGGTTTATTCCCTAAAGCGTTGTTGGTGCTGAGCATAGTTTCTATCGTGCCGATTTTTATTATCGGCTACCATGTACTCAGCATTAATACCCGCATGCTGAATAATGAACGCTTGGAACGCCAACAAACGGTGGCGGGGCGTTTGGCCTCTATTTTGCGCAATAATGTGACCCGCAAAGCCCAGCTTTTTTCCATCTTTACCGATTTACATTCCGATTTGGGCGGCCACCGCTTTATAGACCAGGCCGATATTGATTACTTGCGCCGCCGCAACCCGGATATTACGCATATTTCCGTACTTAATAATAACGGACAGCAGCTTTTTTACTCCAGCGACGAAAAAAGCCGTTTTAGCTATGCGAACGATTTAGACAACATTTTAACCACTTGCGTTATAAACGGGCAGGATTATGTGGGCTCCGTCAGCCGGGTGGACGGGGCGCTTTACTCGCTTATGGCGTTCCCGGTGCGGGATAATTTAGACCAAAAGCCGGTATCGGGGATTTTGGTGGTGGAGCTGGATTTGAAAGAGTTGGGGGAGTCTTTGCAGGCGGCCTATCCGGCGGATTTGCAAGCGCTCGTGTTTGCTTCCGACGGTACGATTATTTCTTATTCCGGGGCGGAAGAAGGGCTTGCTCTTACCGCCCAACCCCAAAAGAAGGAAGAAGCCTTGTATATTGAGCGCCAATTAGGGGCCCACCGCGCCGGAGAAGTGACGTTGCAGGACCGGACGAAATGGTTGGTGGCGTCGTCGGAAGTGGCCCTTACGCACTGGACGGTATATGTTTTACAGCCGGCCCAACGCCCGCTGGCCCTGCTGTTTGGGGGAACGGTCAGCTCGGTGGTGGATTTGCTGGTTATTGTGTTTGGGATGATTGTTTTTATTGTGATTGTCAGCTATTGGGTGATTATTCCCATTACGCGGCCGTTGGGGCGGCTTCAGGCGGCCGCCGCGCGCTTGCGGGAAGGAAGCGATTATTTAATTAAACGCGAGGATTTGGAAATTCCCCAAAACGAAATCGGCGATTTGGCTACCGTGTTTTTGGATATGGCCACCGCCTTGCGCCAACGCAAGGAAGAAATCTTAAAAGCCCAGCAAGCGCTTACCCAAATGAACCGCACGCTGGAAAAGCGCGTGGAAGAACGCACCCGGGAACTAAAAGAAACCACCCGGGAATTAGTAAAAACGGAGCGGTTGGCGGCGATTGGGCAAATGGCCTCTATTATCAGCCACGAAATCCGCAACCCGCTGGCGGTTATCAGCAACGCCGCGCGGTTGATTAAAATGATAGTTTCGCCCAAAGAGCCGAAATTACTAAAACAATTTGGCATTATTGATGTGGAAATTAAACAGGCCAGCAGTATTATTAACGAAGTGCTGGGCTATGCCCGCAGCCGGGATTTGATTTTAACCGCCATAGACTTAAACAGCTATCTGAAAGAAATTTTGCTTTCTTTCCCGCTTAATTGCGGCATTGAGCTGAAAGAAGATTTAGCGCCCGAAAGCGTGCGCGTAAAAGTGGATGCGGAGGAAATGAAACAAGCCATACGCAACCTGATTGCCAACGCGGCCGAAGCCATGCAAGACCACGGAACCATTACGGTAGGTACGCGCATTGGTAAAAAGGTGGTTTGTATTTTTGTGGCGGATACCGGCCCCGGTATTAAAGAAGACGTGCGGGGTAAAATCTTTTCGCCGTTCTTTACCACCAAAGCGCGCGGAACGGGGCTCGGGTTGGCGGTGGTGGGTAAAGCCGTGGCGCGCCATAAAGGCAAAATTTTTATCCAAAGCCAGGTAGGCAAAGGAACCTGCTTCCAGCTATACCTAAAAATTTATAAAAAACCGGGAGATACCAGTTATGGAGAAGCAAGTTAAAATTTTAGTGGTGGACGACGACAACAACCTGCGCGAAACAATGGTGGATTTGCTGGAAATTGAAGGCTACAAAGTGTATCAGGCCGGCAACGCCAAGGAATGTTTGAATTTGTGTTCCGCCGAATTTTTTAATGTTATTTTAATGGATTATAACTTGCCGGACGAAACCGGGTTGGACTTAATCCGCAAAATCCGCACGTTTAACCAAGATACACAAATTATTATGATTACCGCCTACGCCTCCTTAAACGCCATTATGGAAGCTATGCAGGAATCCGTTTACGACTTTTTGGTAAAACCCGTGGATTTTGATTACTTAAAACGCACCTTAACCCGCGCGTTGGATAAATACTTTTTGGAACAAAGCAATAAAGAATTGCTCGTGCAGTTAAAACAGCGTAATGCGGATTTGGACCGCCTGAATAATATGAAATCCAAATTCTTTTCCATTGTATCGCACGATTTATCCAATTCACTCATGACGCTTAAAATGAGTTTTGATATGCTCAAAAAGAAAATGACCCCGGACCCGGAACAGGCCCGCAAGGTAATGTTTATGGACGAAAGCATCAGCCAAATTGAGCATTTAATTAAAGATTTGGTGGATTGGGCCGCTATTGAAAAAGGCAAACTGCGTATAGAAAAAGCCAAGTTTGAACTGACGGCCAGCCTAAAGAAAACGGCTGAAATTTTTAAGGCCAAGGCGGCCAAACGCGGCATAAGCGTCACGTTTGAAAGCGCCGGCGAAATGGGCGTATTTGCGGACGAAAAGCGTATCCGGCAGGTAATTTCCAATATTTTAGAAAATGCCGTGCGCCACACGCCCGATAATGGTAAGATAGAAATAACGGTTGGAAAAATGGATGACAAAAATGCTAAAGTGTCCGTGACGGACTCCGGCGACGGGATTGACCCCGCCAAAGCGCCGGATCTGTTTACCAGCTTTACCCAGGTGGGCGACCGTGCCCGCGTGGGGCGGTTGGGTTTAGGGTTATCTATTGCCAAAGATATTGTGGTAAACCATGGCGGGCGCATTTGGGCGCATAGCGAGGGCCTGGGCAAAGGGGCCTCATTCAACTTTACATTGCCGGTGGTAAATTTATAAATTTTAATTTCGTATGGGAGCAAACATCATGAATAAAAAGAAAAAGGTGACGGTATTAATTGCAGATGACCAAACCCTTTTCCGCGAAGGCATCAAAGACGTGCTCAGCAACGAAAAGTGGATAGAAGTAGTGGGCGAAGCGGCCGACGGTTTGGAAGCGGTTGCTTTGGCTAAAAAGTTAAAGCCGGATGTGGTGCTTATGGATATTAAACTGCCCAAGATGGACGGCATTTGCGCTACCAAGCAAATCCGTTTATCGGTGCCGGAAGTAAACGTGCTTATGCTTTCCAGCTTTGAAGACGAAGCCCATGTGCTGGATGCTATCCAAGCTGGGGCGAACGGCTATTTATCCAAAATGTTGCCGGCGGCCGAACTGGTCAATTCTATTAAAACTTTTACCAGCGAAGGGCTGATGATTCCCCAACAATTAATGGGTAAACTGTTGCACGGTTTACGCAAAATGGGGGACGGCAATATGCCTTCCCAAGCCACGCTTACCAAAACGGAAATTAAAGTAATGGATTTGTTAGGCAAAGGCATGAGCAACAAAGAGCTTGCCAAAGAATTGGATTGCAGTGTAAAAACCATTAAAAACCACCTAAACAGTGCGTTCCATAAATTGGGCGTAAGCAGCCGCACGGAAGCGGTGGTAAAAGCCATAGAAAAGGGGCTTATATCGTCCGAGGGCAACCATGTGCCGGACGATTACGGTGCGTAATATGCGGTTAAAAAAGCGGTTCACGGCCGGGTTGTCCGGCCGTAAAGGCCAGGCAACTATAGAGTATGTCCTTATGTTGGGGACTATACTGGTCGTTTTGTCCGCTTTTATGATGGCGTTTAATAAAGATATTGTCCGCATTTTCTTTTCGTTTATCGGTATGTTATTGGGGTACTAATAAAAATGTTCAAACAGTGGGGCCGGGCCGCCGTAAAGGCCGTACAAAACAACCGCGCGCAAATACTTTTGCCGGCGGTGCTTTTGGCGCCCATTTTTATTTTGGTTATTTACCTCTTGTTTGAAACCTCTAAAGTATCCATGTATAAAATCCGCAACCAGTTTGCGTTGGATAACGCCGCGTACAGCCAGATGTCCTCATTATCCACTTACTTAAACGCGGTAGCTTATACCAACGGCAATATGCCCTACCGCGTGATGAAAAGCTATAACAGCGATTTTTTATCCCCCAAGGGTGCGGCGGGCTCTAAAGGGCAGTATACGGTGTTTGATGTGTTTTACCAGGCAGGGGCTTTCCCTGCGTTGGGGCCCAACCACGGTAAAGATGCCGGCAACAACCCTAATCCGGCCCCCACGTCTAACGATTGGGACTATGCTTATTATGCAGGCCGCCGTAAAAATTGGAATAAGGAATTGCCCAGTGACTCGGCAGATGAAGACGGTTTCTATGTGCTGACCAGTAAAGAAATTGCCGATACCAACTTTTTTCCGTCCACCACAATCGGTATTCCGTCGCTTAAACAATACATTACGGCTTATATTTTGTTGGGGCAGATTTATCAATCGCAGACGTACTCTTTTGTGGATACGTCGCGCAACGCCCGTATGTTTCGGGAAGCGTATTATTTGAACTCCCCGTCTTGCAAGAGCCAATCCAACTGTGCGCGGGATAGCGCCGCCACCATGGCCGGGTATTTGAATATTTCCACTAAGCCATTTGAAATTGATAAAGTGCGTGCGTATTTTTCCGAAGATATAGGTACTTCTATGACGGACGCTTATGCGATTGACTTAACTATGTCTAAAGACGTCAACCGCCCGCTGTTCCAATTTGCGTATTTGGAGCCGTCCAGCCGGGACCGCCTTAAAAAATTACGCAACGGGATTATTTTACAGCAGCCTTACCAACTGCCGTTAAACAACTTTAATATCAATTTAACATTTAAGTACAAACCCAAAGTGCGTACGCAAGTGGGTATCCAGTGCCCGCGCAGTAATAATAACTGTGTGTGGCCCAACCCCATATCTAAATATAGTATTCGGATGAAACCCTGATGATGAACTTACGTTTTCTTCGCCGCCGTTCCGGGCAGGCCACTACCGAGGTGGTACTGCTGTTCCCGCTGTTTGTTATTTTTGCCATTTTTATTATTAAGATTTTCGGCCTGCTGGTACTCAACCAAAAAATGGAAATTGCGGCGTTTTATGCGGCGCGGCGCTTTCAGTTGCAATCGGGCGAAGCGGATGCCATGCAAACCTGGAATAAACGCTTTTTGGAAAAAGACATCAAAAAAAAGGTGGAAGATTATTTGGGCTTTAACAATGCCGGTATGCGCACCTTTTTGAGCTTAAACCGCTTTAATTTGGAGATTATAACCTCCGGTACTTGGACGAAAGTGGTATTGACGGCATATACAAAACCGCCGCGTATCCGTTTTTTGTGCAATTACGATAAATTTGCCGTTTGTAAGAATGACGAACGCTGTTTCCGCGGGTATGAATACCTGTGTGATACCGGCGGCGCCATTAAGGTTGAAAAGTGGGCCGGCAAGAACGACCGCGTAATTCCGTACATTCAGCCGGATTAATGCGTTTGCCCTTGACAAGGGGCTCTTGGTTGCCTATACTAAAAGTAGCACCTTTTGGGTGCCGCAATTTGAAACTCTGTGTTTGGGCGCGCGTTTTTGGGCGTGCGGGCCGACAGGAGTAATTTTTATATCGTGTAAAGAGGGGTTTTTATGTTTAATTTTAAGGCTTCTTCCGGTGTGGCGGGCAAGGTGTTCAAAAAGCTAAACCACATGGATAAAAAACAAGCATACACCTATGGGGCCATAGGGGTTGTGTGTTTGGTGGCGCTCCTAACGTTGGCCAGCGTGGCCGGCGGCGGGGCGGATGACTCTTTGGATAATTTGAACGCCCGCGGGTATGACTTGGCGCAAATGCCTTTCTTAAATGACGAGGCGGAAAACTATTTGTTAGCCTCCAAATACCCGGATATGAAGAACAACAACATCAGCGCCCTGTATTCCCCGGCCGATAAAAAAGAGCGCCAAGAGGAAGACGCCAAAGAGGCGGAGGAAAGCGCCGCATCAGCCGGCGCGGCGGCGGATAGCTCCGGCAGTTATAATTCGTCTTCTTACGGCTCTGGCTATACGGGGCGGCGGCGCGGCGGCGGGCAAGGTACGCCCACGCAAATAGGCTCTTTTTCCGCCAGTGGTTCCATGGCCTCTGCCAGCGGGGGAAACACCTCCGCCACTTACGGCGGCACCATGCGGGGGGATTTTTCGCCGTTCCAACGGGATAGCAAAGGGAACGAAGCCCCGTTTAAGCCGCAAAATGCCAAACAGGCGTTGACCCGTTTTAATGCGGCCAGCCGGGCGGCGGCGCGCGGGGCCAACAAAGCGGTGGATTCCCGCAAAGCGTTGTTAGGCTCCAACGTGGAGGGTGGTTTTGGTACGGATTCCAACGGCGTGCCGTTGGGGGAAAGCAAAGGCATAAATTATGACGAGGCGGAATCGGCCGATTTGAGCGGTTTGGATGATACCATGGCCGAAAAAGCCCAAGAATCCCGCGATAAAAAAGAAGCCGAAAAATTGGCAGAAGGACAGGGTTTTTGGAGTATGTTAGGCGGCAAATTATTAGACATGGGCTTAAATTTAGCGCAACAGTGGGCTAGCAATCAAATTAATGGTTTAACGGCAAATGCCCAAGCGGGTAGCCGTGCAAAAGCTGAAACGATTTCTGAATTAGGAATAGATGCGAAGAATATGGACCCGGCCAAATTCCAAGAAAAATGGGGAAATATAAACCAAAAAGAAGCGTTGGAATACTGTACTTGGCGTAACGGTAAAAGAGCCTATCGTAAAAGCCATGATAATATGACACGTGCTGCTGCTAATGAAAAGTTTAGCGGTTGGAGTAATCAAATTGAAAGCAGTTCCGTTTATTTAGGACATAAAAACGCACATCGGGGGGACTCCTCGGGCAATATTGTGGGAAAGGCGGTCGGAAATACGCCTTTTCCAAGTTCAAATAATAATGCAACTGTAAAGTGTCCTTCTTCCCAAAAGTATGATAGTAAAAAAGGGAAGTGTGTGTAATCGTTTTATTGGGAGGAATTTATGAAAATCTTACAATTACTGATGGGCCGTGTGGGTAAAGCCACACTTACCACCACACAAGCAATAGTAGCTTCTGCCGCCGTAGGTATCGGCGGCGTGGCCGCATGGCAAATGTTGGGGGCGGATTCCGGCGCGGATAACGCTTTCAACTCCTTGGGTTACCAACAGGACGAAGTGGTTTATGTGTCCTCTTCCACCAGCGGCCAATATGGCCGGGGGGAAAACCAGCAAACCGCTTTCCGGGCCGCCCCCTCTAAAGCAATAGAAATGCAACAGCGGGAGGCGGAATATTTGCGCCAGCAGGAAGAAGAACGCGCCGCGGCCGAACGCGCCCGGTACGAAGCCGAAACCCGGGCCTCCGGGCCGGAGGCTGCCCCGCTGGGTGGGCTAAACGAAGGGTTGGGCAACAAAAAAATAGAAGCCATGACCCCGGAACAAATCAAAGCCATGCAGGAAGCGGCTTTGAAACAAGCCAAAGATGCGGCCGCCGCCGGTAAAGCCAATGCGGATGCCGCCGCCTTAGCCGCGGCCGCCGGAGTGCAGGGCGCAGTGGGGCGCAGTGGTGCCATGGCCTCGCGCGGGTTTGCCATGCCGGACGGCGCTTCCGGCTCGCCCACTTTTGTAGGAATGCCCGGCAGTGTGGATTCCGGCAAAAACGGCAAGCGTTCCGATTCTGCCCCCGCCATTAGCGGCGCCGGGCATGAAGGGGCCGCAATTCCCAACAGCCGCAATTTGCGCGCCCGCGCCAACTTTGGGGGCAAAATAAGCGAAAGACAAAACTCGCGTGATTTTAGCAGTTTGGAACTTATGGCAAAACGCTCTGCCGAAATTGCAGGCAATGCCAGCCGCTCCGCAAACGAAGGTAGCCGTGCCTTTTTGGCCAGTACGCGCAATTCCGGCGGGATTACCTTAAACGGGGGCGAAGTAAGCACCGGGCAAGGGGCCACGTCGTCCGATTATGGGGATGCCTCCGGCGCTTTGCGCGGCTTAAATACCAAAATGGATAATTTAATGGATGCGGAACAAGAATTTAAGGATGCGCGTAAATCCTTGCGGAAAAACTTTTGGGGCTTGTTATCCGCCACCATTTTGTGTATGGGTTTCACGATTCCGTACTTCGGTTGGCTGTTTTTCAAAAAGGAATTCAGACGCTACGACCGCAAAGCCAGAGAATATAACGAAAAATACGGGGACCGCAGTAATACCGGCCGCAAATACGGCAATTTGGTTAGAATCTTAAAATCGGCGGCTAAAGCAGGTGCCGGCGGTTGGTTAATTATGACGGTAAAGTTTATCCCGGCCTTGTTTAAGAGCTACGGGCAGAAACTTACCAAGTCTGACCTGAAACATAGAAAAGGGGGAGAAACCGGGGCGGATGTGGGAACGGTGCGCAGTTCGGCCGCTTCCAACGAAGGCACCTTAAATGTAGATGAAGGGGTTTCTTCCAGTGATGCCGCGCACCGGGATATGGAGCGTTTCCGGCAGGACGACATTAAATAAGGGGGCTCTATGCAAGAAGAAGAATTTTTAACGCCGGAAGAATGGCGTAAATTAGACCGTATGAGCCATATTTATTTGTTGCTCGGATTGGTGGCGTTTGGGGCAATGTTGTTTTTTGGAATGTCGTATCATTCCTTATCGCAGGACTTACAGCGCAAGCAGTTAGCGTATGAACAGCGCCAGGAAACCACCCAAAGATTACAGCGTTGGGCCGCTATTCAGCCTAAAGCGGACCCGGCGCCCAGCAAAACCATGAATTTTATGGACCAACTGCGTTAGCGGCTGGCCATTAGAACGGAGGATGTTATGAACTTGTTTACTTTCTTAAAAAGTAAATCCGGCAAATTTGTAATGGGCCTGCCGCAAAAAGTGGCTTTAACAGCCGTTTTGGGCGGCGCGGCCGCAGGCGTGGTATATTTGGGCAGTGGGGACGGCCAACCGGCCGATAAAACCCCTACCCGCGCGTATGTAATGGGGCAATCCGGCCGTAATGCGGATGACGCATCGTCATTCGGGCGGGAAAACACCATTAATATCGCCGGCGCCCAGGGTATTACCAGCGCGAACAGTTCCGACGGTTCCGGTAGCGGGCCCGATTGGGCCGCGGCAGATGCCAGTTTGTCCGCTGTGGACAAAATCGGCGCCGGGCGTGTAGATGGCGCCCATGCGGGCGGGGTAAATCCGCAAGCGCGCGCCGCGGCAGGCCGCAACGAAGGTTTAGGCGGTAATAATGGGGCCGTTGCTTGGGGCGGCAGAGCGCAAGCCAATGGGGCGGCAATGAATGCCGCGGCCAACGCGGGGGCTTCCCGTGCGGCGGCCGCCGCGCAACATGGGGTAATGGCTACGGCTTCCGGCGGTGCAACCGGAAACACGTTTGGCGGTTCTTCCCAGGCCGGGCGCAACGGCGTGAACGGCGCTAATGCCAACCGGAGCGGTAATTCTTTAGGCTCGGTAGAGGGCTATAAAATTTCCGGCGCTATGCCGCAAGGTTCCGTGGCTTATGCCGGGGCCAAAATGGGGAACGGCTCCGCTAACTTTGGTGACACCCGCGGCGGGCGTGCCGGGCGCGGTATGCAATCGGGCGACGGCCGCACCTTAAACCAAATTGCTAAACGCTCGGTGGAAATTTCCCAAAACAAATACCGCGCCGCTAACGAGGGCAGCCGTGCCTTTTTGGCCAGCTCCCAAAACTCCGGCGGGATTGCGGTGGAAAACGGCGTGGCGCTTTCCGAAGGGACGGCCTCTGAAGATTTTTCTGCGGCGGCGGTAAAAGCCCGCGGCAAGGCGGAGCAGAGCTTGAACGATTTAACTTTGCGGGAATTACAGCGCAAACAGCACCGCCAACGGTTGATGAAATCTATGATTTCCTTGATTTTCTTAACCATTCCGGCGATGTTTGCCATTACTGCTTTAATGCGCACCGCCAGAAAGCCCGGTCCTCACTCTATTTGGGCATTGGCGGCCGCTATTGCATTAGGGGCTATTATGATTGCCGCTATCGGTGTATTTATGGCGGATGCTATCAAATATATGAAAAAATGGGGCGGTTCCGGTATTACTACGGCCAGTATGTTTGTAGGCCCCGCATTGGCAGGTTTAATTGCTATTTCTTACTTAAAATCCGTGGGTACGTTTGTGAACGGGTTGGCTAGTAAAATTAACGGTATTTTTGGTGGCGGTGTGGTCGGCTCTGTGTCGGCGGTGGGTACTGCAATGGGTGGCGGACAGCAGCTTATTCAAGAAACAAAAGCCTTGGGGCAAGATAGCGGTTCTTCCACGGATAAAGCGGACCAAAAATTGGATGGTAATAAATAATGCCCGGTAAAGCTAACTTAAAATTCAGGCGTTTTTGCGGCATTGTTATTTTGGCCGTCATCGTGCTGACTTGCTTTTCTATTTGGCTCTATTTTGATGCCCAATACCAGCAAGCCACGCGCGAGCTGAACGAATACCAGACCCAAAAACAGGAACGCTTGGAGCGCGAACAGCGTTTCCAAAAGTTCCAATGGGAACACCGCGCCCGGGTACAAAACGGGCCGGGTGCTTATTAGGAGTTTTGATTTATGGTAGACCAACTGCCCCCGGATTCTGCCCCGCATACAGGGGAACCTAAAAACCAACCCCCGCAAGGTAGTCCTTCGGGGGCGGTTGGTGTATCTGCTCCGGGCGTGAAAAACCCGCAAGCGCAAGTTTCTGCGGCCCCCGCGGGCTCGTCCGCCGCGCCTGCCCAAGCCGTGCAAACTCCGGCCAGCTCCGCCCATACCTTGCCGCAAGCGGCGCCGATGGGCCATTCGTCGCAGGCACAGGCGCAAACCCCGGCTAAAAAGAAACCGCTTTTTTCCAAAAAAATGTATGCGCTCCTCTTGCTCCTATTGCTGTTTTTGGGGGTAAGCAGTGTGCCGAATGTAAAGAATATTCCTGTTTTATCCGCCTTGGCCCGCGCTATGGGGTATAGCGAGGAGCAAATGGCGTCTATTTCCTTCCTAAAGGCGTTATTTTACTGGGCCGACGACGAGCGCGGCCCGCACGCCCGCCAGGAAAAAAACGCTTATTTTGTGTTTTCCTCTCAACCGGGCCGCTTTGACGCTTTAGCCCGCGGGGCCGGGGCATACGGCGCGGTGGGGAGTGGGTCATCTTCTTTGATTGATATGCGCGCGGTTAATGCCTCCTTAAAAGGGCAAGGCAAAACCACAGACCAAGTAAAAGGGGCATCCAGAACCGGGGCGGAGGAGGAAAAAAACAAAGGGGTGCGGTTTAACCGCGCAGGAAAATTAAATGCGTTAAGCCAAGACGCGCAAGCCTCCGCCAAAGTTCAGCCGGATATGTATTACGGTACGGATTCCAACGCTATTGCGCGGGACCCCAAAAATGCGTATAACGGCAGTGCAAATTTGAAAAAATTAAAAGCCAACATTGTGGGGTCTGTCCATTCGGATTGGAAAAACGATATTTTGAGAAAAGCCATGCACGAAGAAACCGTGACCTTGGATAAAAAACTGGGCGGCGCCGGTGCGGCGTTAATGAATTTGGAAAATTCCCGCGGTGCAGTGGCGGATTTCCGCTATGTGTGGCTGACCAGCCAGGCATCCCACCGCGCCAAACAAGTGCCGCTCAAAAAAACATTGGCGGCGGCGGGGTTAGTGGGGTCCGATATGCCGCAAAAGATTTTTACCGCCTCGGGCGGGATTGCCATGGCCGGGCTGGAGGCGGATGACGTAGTGGCGGATGTGGGCAACGCCAAATTGCAGGAAAAACGCCAAATGGAATGTGAACAAGCGGCCAAAAATTACGGCGGGGAAATTAACAATACCGTAAATGATGTGAAAAGCAAAGTAAATGCCCTGCAAGGCACGTTCCCCAATTTCCCGGCGGATTGCGATAAGCCGAGCAAGGTTTCCGCGTGGCGCACGGCGTTGGCGGATGTGCGCACGTCGTGCAAAAGCGTAAAGGGAAATTACGATAAATTAAACGAAAAATGTATGATGGAATTTTCCTATAAAAACAACCGGGAGGGCCAGTGTACCACGCTTAATTTGGATGACAAACTGGACGAATTTGATAAAGCCTGTGTGGAATACGCCAAATATCAAAATGATAAACAGGCGGCCGAGGACGAGGCCGAACGCACCGGCAAAGAGGCCAAGGAAGTAAATTTGGAAGACTATGTGCCCAACCCGGAGCAATTTTCGGAACAGCAAGTAAAAGAAAGCGTGCAAGGCACGTTTAATATCCCGGTGTGGGGGGGCAGTGGCAGTTCCGCCCCCAGTGATTTCTTCCCGGAGACGGACCTTTCGGATACGAAAAACTGGAGTTATTTGGACGAAGCCACCCAAAAACGCAACTAGGCAAAAAATAGGCCTTGATTATTTGCGTTTCAGTTGCTAACATATTAGTATAGCTATGCAGGGTGCCCGGTTTCGGCCGGGGGTAGTTAAGAAGGACAATTTGCAAGTGTGCGAGGTTGTGTAATTGGGAACCGTAAGGTTCGGCAATTCCAGCCTGGCTTATATTTATACGCAAAAAGAATTTATTTTTTATAGGAGGCATTTATGCCAGAGGAAAAGAAAGAGAAAAAGTCTATTTTCCCTATCTTTGGTTCTTCTACTAAAGAGGAGAAAAAAGACAGTTTTACCTTTAGCGATAAGATAAAGAACAGCAAAACCGCTGCTTCTCCGTCTTTCGCTAACCGTATTTCCTCCAAGATTGGGAGCAACGGCCGCCCGAAAAAGACGCTCTTTGAGCGGACCAAACGCGATGCGCCGTTCTTCATTGCCGCATTAGTGGCGCTCTTGTTGCTGCCGTTTTTGTACAAATACAGCGGCCAAGTGAACGAAGAACCTGTTATTGCCCCGTCTAGCGAGGAAACGGCTTTTGACCCCGAACGCTACGGCTTTGATACGGCCGTGACGGACCCGGACGGTCAAATTGCCCAGCTTTCCGCGCGTGACCCGTTGAGCCTGATTAAAGGGTTTGGCTCGGGCGAAGAAGATTCTTCTTCCGCGGAGGACTCCATGGAAGAGTACGACCGCAGCGGCCTTGGCGATACGTCGTCGGGCTCTTCGTATTCGTCCACCGGGCCCAGCACGGAAACGACCACAAACATTTACAGAAGAAAGGCGGCCCCGGCCACCCGTGCCGCGTTCCGCCGTTCTGCTACTAAAATTAAAGAAATGGGCCGCGCGCCTATGGCCAGTGCGGGCGGCGGTTTGAACGTCACCCCGTGGGGCGGCAGTTTGAAAGGCGCCGCTAAAAAAGTGCGTGCCTCCGGCCCGCGCACCGCGCCGAAGCCGGTATCTTTGCAACCCTTGCAAGCGGCGGGGAAACCTTCCCGCGGTTATTTTGGCATGGGGAATGCGGAACTGGCGCGCCGTTCCAAAGAGGCGTTAAGCAAAGGCAACGCCATGCAAGCCTTGCGGGATGCGCAGTTTGCGCCTATCAACCCGGGCCGCATTGGCGGTTTGTCCGGCTCTAGTGACCGTCACGGCGGCGGCGCGAGCGACTTGAAACACGGCTTTGGTTTCAACAGCATTACCCCGTGGTGGTGGGATTTGATGAAGACCCGTTCCCAAATGGAATGGGAAAAGAAATTCAACCGCAAATGGAACTGGATTGAATGGGGCGACAAGCTGGCCCAAAACATTTTGGGCGGTGTTATTAACTGCTTGCTGACCGGTGAAGACGACGGTGCCATGGGCGAGATGTTTGGTGCCAGTGGCAGTGATGCCCAGGACGCCGGTTGTAAATGTAATGATATTGTATATAAAACAGCTGCAGAACTGAAAGCGGCTAACCCCAATATCAATATTTTGGGCAAGTTCAAAAAATGGTGTAAAAATGAAAAAGGCGGCGTAGCCGCAGGTTGCAAATGGCAAGATGCTAAAGCCCAAGGTGGCGGTTTCTTAAAAACCCGTGCCGATTGTCTGGGCGTTAACTTGTTTGGTAAAGCCGGGTTAAAAGGCGCTATGACGAATGCGGATATTACCTCTGCCAATGGGGAAGGTAAAGCCGCGTGCAAAGACTTTGAAATTAACAAAGTTTACTCTATGAAGCTGACCGGCAATTATTCCAAATGGAAAGCCTACCACTTTGTAGTGGCACGCAACAACAGCCCGTTTGCCAACAGAAACTTGCGCCTGTGCGGGTTTGACAGCTCCCGCCAGTACACCAAAGCTACCTCTACGGGGGCGGAATATGTAGGCCCTCAAGTGTCTTTGGAAGAAGGCTACCGCTTGCTTTCTGTGGCTAAAGGCCAATTAAAATATTTGGAAAGCCAAGCTAAACAGAAAAATGGCGCTAAAACGGTAAAAGTGGAAGGTAAAACTTACACTGCTAGCGCATTAAAGAAAGAAATTGATGTTTTGAACCATTCTTTGGAAAAAGCCCGCAAAGAAGGTGGCGAGCTGGTTGGCAATAACTTTGCCCGCCGTTCCCAACAGAATGGCCGTGTGCAAGGGCGTTATAGTTATGAAGATATGAACCCCAACGCCGGTGATAACGGGAACAATGTGGATAAAGACCCGGAAATCAACTACCACGACTGTGTAATCTACATCGCGGCGGGGCAGGAGTTTGAATACCGCAAATTCAAAGAAGAAACCATTTTGGTTTTGGCCCAAATGTTGGGTAGCAAAGCCAATACCTTCTATGAATTGGAAAAAGACCCCGGTTATGGGGAAGCGTATGCGCAGGCCAAAGAAGCGTTTGGCCGCTTGGATTTACGCTATATCCGCGGGTTGATTACCAAACAGCCGTTGGCTATTACGGGTAAACCCAGCAACAACAACGCCAAGTTGCCGGCTATGCCTATGGTCTATTTTGACTTTGACCGTAGCTACATCCAACGCCGCAGTGGGCGCTCGGCCGGGAACGAAAAAACGAACGACAAAGTATTCAAGCGTAAAGAACGCCAAGACAATGCGTTTGAGTTGGTGACCCCGTGCGTATTTACGGACTTGGCTATTTTGGGTAAAAAAGTTCAAAATAACAGCCCGGAAGCTACCTTGACTATTCCTTCTACTAAAGACTTTAAGGAATACGATATATCGGCTGTTATTAATTACGAGGTTGACGGACAAGTAATTCCGGTAAAAGTGGACCCGCAATTTATTGAGCCCATTGCCGGTACTGCAAAAGAAAATGGCGCCAACCGCCTGCAAGATTACCGTATTAAGGACGCCCGCGCAGTTCTTAAAAAAGAATATCCCGCCGCGTTTGATGCGCAGGGTAAATTGAAACCCGGGTTTGACTTGAGCGGTGCGGACGGCAAAGTAAGAGCCGTTGTAAACTGGAAAGCCGTGGAACGCTCCAGCCAGCGTACCGCCGCGGATGATGTGCCGGTGGCTAACGAAAAGGTTGAGCCTGCTCCAAATCCGGTTCCTGTTATTAACGTACAGGAAGGAGGGGAACTGTCAAATTATTCGTGCGATAATACGGCGACGTTCTATACTTTTGCAAACGAAAAGCCGTTGTCTCAAACGATTAATGCGGCGTATAAAGACAACCCTATTTGGTGTAGAGAATGCCAAGTAAAAGCTAAAGCGGTATTAAAAACGGTTATTGCGGAGAGCAAAAAAGTGATTGAGGCTAACGAGGCTTCCCGTACCAAATTGAATGGAGCCAACGTGCCCCCGAGTGACCCGCAATTTGCTGAGTTGAACAAGTCTAACAAGAAAGCCGAACAGGTGATTGCCACGGCCGAACGTATTTTGGGCCAAGAAAAAACGCAAGGACAATGGTGGTTGACTATTCACGACTATCTGATTGTGTTGGATTACATGTCTAACAAACCGGGAGATGTGAATACCGTACCGGTGACGAGCGTGTGTTATTTGGCGCGGTCTATTGCCCAAATGTCCGCAGACCCGCGGGTACCGCAGCGGGCGGAATTAAATAACGTGTTCGGTACGTTTGCCGTATATGTGGGGCCGGATTCTTACTTGTTCCCTATGCAAACGGTTAAAGTAAAAGGAAGCAACTGTATGGACCCGCGTTTTACGGGTGTTTCCGCCTCCGGCTGCGTGAGGAAGAACGGTACCACAACGAAGCAAATTGACGGCCGGTATCACTGGGGCTATTACGACCACAGCTACTGGGATAGCGGAGATGTACAAGGTATCACTGTACCGCCTTATCCGTCTGACTTTGTGGGCTATACGGATGCTTTGCGTGAAAGAGGTATAGGTAAAGACGGTTATTTCCCTCTTGCTGTTATGCAACGGCCTTACCAACAAGGGAATGCGATTAATTTGCCGCCTTCGCGCCTTTCTTCCCATGGTAAGCAAAATAGTGATAGAGCTAAAAGAAGAGAGACGGTATCCGGTTATAACGCTTGGAGCGGTGGCAAAGCGGATAGCTCGGGCGGTACCGGTAAGTGGCGTAATGCTTACCATGCTGTATACAACAAGCCGTTTTATGATACCAACGGATGTGAGGTGTATGGCAATCAACGCATGAGTGTATCTGATGTGCTTGCATACCTGAACTTAGTATGCAAAAACGGTTTGAACTACAAACCCCAAACCGGTTATGCTGAAACGGATAAGAATGTAGATATGCGTGGGTATGGCGGAGATAGTAATCAGGGCGAATCCGGCCAGGGAGTTGCTAACTAGCTAACCCAAACGCAACAGTAGTTTTAACAAGGGCCCGCGTAAAGCGGGCCCTTGTTGTTTGCGGGCACAACCTTGCCGGGGCCGCTTTTGTTGGCTAAGCGTATAAAGCGGGCCTTTGTGTCTATGGGCCTAGCCTAACTATGCGGTTGCCGTGCGGCGCGGTTTTTATCTATCATATATTTATGCGCAAAATAGTTTTGTTTTTACTTTGTGTGTGCGTGGCGGCCGCCCCGGTGTGCGGGGGCGTGTTTCCGTTTTCGTTCGGGCGGGAAAGTATCCGCACCGATTATTCCACCACCGTGTGGGATAAAATCATGCAGGACCAATCCCGTACCGATATGCGCCGCGGACTAATGGAAATGGGCCTTTCGCGCTATGCCGAGGCGCAAAACTCTTTTGCCAAGGCCGTCATCAAAAACCCCAAAGACCCCATGGCCTTTTTGCTTTTGGGCGCGGCACTCTATTGGAGCGGCAAGGTGGATGAAGCCATGAGCGAATACCGCGAGGCCCTCTCTTTGGACCCGCAAAACGCCCTGGCCTACCAACTGTTGGGTATTGCCTATGGGTGGAAGGGGGATGTTCAGCAAGCGCACGAATACTTTATGCGTTCCGCCCGGTTAGACCCCAACAAGGCCGATACGCAAATGAATTTAGGCTCCACCTATGCCGTGCAAAAAAATTGGGATAGCGCTTTGGACCACCTGCGCCGCGCGGTGGAACTGGCCCCGCGGGAGCCGCTGTACCATTACCAATTAGGGGCCCTGTATGAAACTTTGGGGCGGGATGCCCAGGCGGAAGAAAGTTTCAAAAAAGCACTTTCTTTGTTTGTCCATTACGAAGACGCCATGCTTTCTTTAGGCGCCCTGTACGAAAAAACAAACCGCCCCGCACAGGCGTTGAAATTTTATAAAAAAGCGGTGCGCACCAAACCCGGCGATTTTGTGGCCCGCCTGCGCCTGGCTAAACTGTTGTATGAGCAAAACCGCCCGCAGGACGCGCGCGACACGTTGGACGGCGCTTTTTCTATCGTGCGTTTTAAGCAGGACGGCCTGGCCCTCAACGCGGTGTACCGCTCTAACGGCCGCACGGCGGAGGCGTTCCAAAAAGAAATTGCCAACTTTAGCCAAAATCTCTCCCGCGTGCCCGCTAATAAAGAGGTTCAAATAGAGGTGGCCATTCAATACACGCCGTTGCAACAAACGCCCAAAACCGCGCCTAAAAACCGTTCCACCCGCTTTGAACAAGCCTACGAAAAAATTCACGCCGCCGGGGCTATCCCTAACGAAAACGCCGTTCTGCCCATGGCCTTTAACCGCAGTTTTGTGTTAAACGCCGCCACCCCGCAGGAGCGCGAGGAACAAATAAAAACCTTTGTGGCGGGGCTTCAGCACGCGGTGGCACAAGGGCAAAACAAATATGATATTTCGCTTTCTTTGCAAGGGCGCACGCAGGATTACGCCGCCCCGTATGCCCTCACGCAAGAGAACACCTCCGCGCCCCGCGCCGCGTATGACCCGCGCATTGTGGGCAACGATATGGGCCTTTGGGTGACGGGGAAATCGTGGTTGGTGCTAGTCAAAAGCGCGGTGGAAGATTTAAGCGCGGCGGACACTCCCGCCGGAGCGGAAACCGCTTTATTGTTGGGCCTGGCGCATTTGGTGGCGGGCAACTCCGCCGCCGCGGCGGAGGAATTTTACAAGGCTCAAAAAGAGGCCCCGGGCGACTATTTGCCGCTTATGGGGCTCGGCACGGCGGCCGTTATTGCGGGGGACGATAAAGCGGCGGAAAATTTTTATTTGCAAGCCTTACAATTAAACCCCAAAAACAAAACGGCAAAACGCAATTTGCGCGTTTTGCAAGAGGAGTAATTTATGCGTAATATGCGCCAGCGGTACGGACAACATTTTTTGGTAAACCAGCGTGTGATTGAAGAAATCACGCAGGCGGCGCTACGTTTGAAAGCCGCGCAAACGGTGGAAATCGGCCCCGGCAAAGGGGCGCTTACATTCGCGTTAATTGCGGCCGGGTTTACGGGTTTTTCGGCGGCGGAAATTGACCCGGAAATGATTGAATTTCTAAACAAAAATCTGCCGCCGCAAGCGGGTGTAAAAATTTTGGAGGGGGATTTTACGCGCCTTCCGCCCGGCGCACTTAAAAACGAGCCGACCGGATTTGTGGGCAATTTGCCGTATGTGGATGCGGCCGCTATTTTGGATAAAGCGCTCTCTTTCCCGCAATTTTATTCCGCCGTTTTTATGTTTCAAAAAGAGCAAGCCAACCGCGTGCAGGCCGCCCCGGGCACGGAGTTTTACGGCCCGCTGTCTATCCTCAGCCAGGCGCGCGCGCAAATAAAATTATTGTGTAATGTGGGCAAGGGGAGTTTTAATCCGCCCCCTAAAGTGGAAAGCGCCGTTTTGACCTTTGAAAAACTGCCCGCGCCCATTGTGCCGCCCGCATTGTGGGGCCGCTTTGCCAAAGTGGTGCGCGCGGCCTTTTTGCACCGCCGGAAAACGCTGTTTAATTCGCTGGCTTTATGCGGCTACTCCAAGGAAAAAATTACGGCGGCTCTGGCCGCACTTTCCCTGCTGCTTACCGTGCGTGCCGAGCAAGTGGGCTTAACGCAATTTGTGCAGTTGGCTAACGCGCTGTAAGGGCTTTTAGGCGGTATTCCAAAATTTGTTCCTGGGGGTTGAACGGTTTTACATCACTTAATGATAAGCCGTTTACGGCGGCGCGGATGAGGGCTGTTTCGTCCGTCTGCTCCGGCGCGTAAAAGCGCCCGGCCGCTAGGAGCGCTTGCAGGGGGATAAGGCCCACTAATTCGCACCCGGTGGCCATAAAACCCAGTTTTTGGGCTTCTTTTTGGGCGGCCGCAAACACTTGTGCGGGGCCGGTTTGGGTAAAGTCCGTTAAGTTGCAGGATATTTGCGCGCGGCGGAAATTTTCCATATACCAACCAATGGCTTTAACGGCTTTTAAGCCGCCGTTTTTTTCACGCAGAACGGCGGCAATTTTTTTGGCCGGGGCCGGGTCTTGCGTGTTGAGATTGATGTTAAACGCAATTAAAAACGGCCGCGCGCCTATCACACTGGCCCCGATTTTGGCAACCCCGGCATTAAACACGCGGGGGCCGAAATCCGGCGGGAGCGTTTGCAATTTTTGCGGCAGGCTTTCGTATTCCCCGCGGCGCACGTCCGCCAAGTTGCGTGTTTGGGCGCGCCGTGCGGCGGCTTCGTACAAATAAACCGGCACGTTAAATTCTTGCGCGGCCAACTGCCCAAAGCGCACCGCTAACCGGGCCGCTTCCTGCAACGTAATGCCACTGACGGGCACAAAGGGGCAAACATCCAGGGCCCCCAAACGCGGGTGCGCCCCGCGGTGCAAGCGCATATCCGCAAGCTCCAGCGTGGTTTTTAGGCACGCGCGCGCCGCCTGAAAAACCGCCTCCGCCGTGCCCGCAAAAGTAAGCACGGTGCGGTTGGCGGCGGGGTTGGAATCGGTATGCAAAAGGGTAGCGCCCGGCGTGTTTTGCACGGCACAGGCCACCCGGCGGACGTCCTCCGGCGCCGATAAAGAAATGTTGGGTACGCATTCCAGTAAAGCCATAAAAATATTATATACTATTAAAAAGAGCCGCCGCGCAAAAATAAAAATTAAAAAAATACTTGCGCAAATCGGCGGGATTTATAGTATAATAATTGTAGGTACTTGTTAAGTTCAAGTACTTGATATAATTAAACAAGGAAGTAAAAAGTAAAATGGCTAAAGGAAAAGTAAAATGGTTTAACGACCAGAAAGGTTACGGTTTCGTGACCCCCGAAGATGGTTCCAAAGATCTCTTTGTTCACTATCAGGAAATCCAAGGCGATGGTTTCAAAACCTTAGCTGAAGGTCAGGAAGTTGAATTTGATATCGTAGAGTCTGAAAAAGGCCCGAAAGCAGTAAAAGTTCGCAAACTGTAATTTTAAGTTTAACTACTGAACAGACCTGCTCCCAGAGCAGGTCTTTTTTGTCGTAGGAAAAAAGGTTTGTAGTAGTAAAAAGGTATTTTTTATGTTGCACAAAAAAGCAGAGCCCGCCTCCCTGACCGAGTTGTGGTTTTTATCTTATCCGCTAATTATTACCATGGCCGCGCAAGTGATTATGCAATTTGCCGACCGTATGTTTTTGGCGTGGTATTCGCACGAGGCATTGGCGGCGTGTGTGCCCGCCGGCGTATTAGCCATGACGTTTTCTTCCTTGTTTATGGGGCTGGCCAGTTATACCAGCGTGTTTATTTCCCAATTTTACGCTAAAAAGAAATACGCTTCCGTGACGGTATCTTTATGGCAGGGCGTACTGCTGGCCCTGTTGTCTTCCGTTTTATTGGCGGCTTTAACGCCGGTGGGGGTGGCAATCATCAACTCTTTTGGCCATGCCGAGGCCGTGCGCGCGTTGGAAACCCAATACTTTGGCTTATTAAATTTATTTGCGGGACTCACGGTTATTAACAGTGCGCTGGCCAGTTTTTTCAGCGGGCGCGGGCGGACTAAAGTGCCCATGTGGGCCAGTTTGGCAGGCAACGTAATTAACATTGGGTTAGATTATGTAATGATTTTCGGCAAGTTGGGTTTCCCGCAAATGGGGATTATCGGGGCGGCCTGGGCCACGATTATCGGTTGTGCCTCCATGACGATTATTTATTGCACGCTTATTTGCGCGGGCAAGGTGCGCCGGGATTTTAAGATTAGCCGCTTGGCCGGATTTTATAAGCCGGTGTTTACGCGGCTGGTGCGCTTTGGGCTGCCTAACGGGTTTGGTTTTTTAATGGATATTTTGTCGTTTACCTTGTTTACGTTTATGGTGGGGAGTATTGATGTTTTGTCGTTAGAGGCCAACAATATTGTAATGTCCATGCAACCGGTGGTGTTTATGGTTATTTTGGGTATGGGTATGGGCATACAAATTTTAGCCAGTAAATACCAAGGCTTAAAACGGCCCGATTTGACCCTGAAAGTGCTTAAAAATGCGTGCAAACTGGGGTATGTGTATGCCGGAGCGGTGGGGGTTATGTTCTTCTTTTTTGCGCCGTTTTTTGTGGGGTTGTTTATCCCGGAGGGCGCGCCCAACGCGGCGGAAATTGCCGCCAAAACTTATCCGCTGATGAAACTGATGAGTTGCTTTGTGCTGTTTGATGCCACTTATCTAATCTTCGGTGAAACCCTGCGCGGCGCGGGGGACACCAAATTTTATATGTATGTGATGTTATTTTGCGCGTGGGGGTTGTTAATCCCGGGGACGTGGCTGATTGTGTACCGCTTGAAATTATCTGTATTTTGGGTATGGAGCTGGCTGACGTTTTATGCCGCGCTGACGGCTGTGCTGATGGTGTGGCGCGTGTGGCAAGGCAAGTGGAAAACAATCAGCGTGACGGAAAGTTAATTTTACCGTACCATAAAAAACCGCCCTGTGTAAAAGTATTTACGCGGTGCGGTTTTTTATTGGGAAAATGCGGTTTTTTGTTTGCTAACGGAAACCAGAATATAACCTTTCCCGGCGGTTATCGGTTGGGTTCTTCGCGGGTTTCCAGTAGTAGCTTTATGATGTTTTCGTGCAGGCGGAAAACGGATTCGTTTTTATGGTCTAAATTATTGGCTATAAAGGCAAAACTGATTAATTTTCCGTCTGCATTTTTTACATATCCGGCCAGCGCCTTTACGCCGTCTATGGTGCCGCCCTTTACGCGCACGTTTTCTATGCGTTTTTGCGGGGCCAAAAAGCGGCGCAAAACCAGTAAATCCCCGCGGTCGTTCGGGGTGGCGAGGGTGTTGTAATACGTTTCAAAATAAGGGCTTTGCGCCATGGCGTTTAGCGTGCCGGTCAGCGCGCGGGCGGATAGCATATTATCGCGCGAAAGGCCGCTTGCATCATACAGCACTACATCTTGGAGCGGAATATTTTTACTGCGGAGCCATTTTTCCAACTGTTTAAGGCCGTTTTCCATAGTGCCTTTTTCGCCCGCGTGTACGGCTAAATTACGGGCGAGCATTTCGGCATAGAAATTAAAACTGCGCTTGTTGACTACATACAAAATATCTTTAAGCGGCACGGAATACTGGGTATATAAGAGGTGCATTTTTTGGTAGTCCGGCGCGGCGGATAAAACTTTGGCCTGTCCGTCAACCGTAATGCCGTTTTCCTGCAGAATCTGCTTGAAATACTGCACGGCAAACAACGCCGGCTCCGGCAGGGCCGCCGCTACGGAAAACCCCTGTAAGCCCGCCGGAAGCGTGCCGTAAAGGGTCAGTTGGTATTGGCCGGGGGCGGCGTATACATAAGTATTGTCTTTGCGGTTGAGCGCGTCCGCCGTGGCAAAGGATGTAATTTGCACGCCGGGCACTTGCGGCTTCATGCCGCTCACCCGCGCCAAGCGGCCGTGCAAGGGCTGGGCATCAAAATAAATGCGGAAAGAATTATCCGCAATAGCCAGGGCGGAAACCGGGGCGGCATAATAGTTGCCCATATTTTCCCAATTCACTTTCCGCCCGACGGATAAACCTTCAAACAGGGAATCATCCGCATAAATGTTGCCGCAAACGTGCCGTATGCCCGCTTGCTTGAGTTTTTTGGCCCAACGGGTCAGCACGGTGGCGGCATCTTCCCCGCCTTTGGGACGCAGGGAGCCGAGGGCCGGGTCGCCCCCGCCGCGCACATACAGGTCGCCCGCCAACGTGCCGTTTTCGTCCGGCGCCGCGTTGGCATACAGGCGGGTTTCAAAGCGGTAGTCCGGGCCGAAAGTTTCCAAGGCCGCGGCGCTGGTAATCAGTTTTAAGGTGGAGGCTGGCGCCATGCGTTGTTCTGCCCGGATAGAAAACAAAGGTTCTTCGCCGGCAAATCCGGCTTCGCCCGCCCACCAGGCACCTTGCAAAGCGGGCGTGTTTAGGCGCGCCTGCACGTCTGTTTGCAAAATTTGCGCGCCGGAAAAAAGGAAAAATAAAGGTATAAAAAAATTTCATATCTTATATAGGATACCAAAATTGCTTTACCTGTGCAGAAACGCGGAAATTGCTATAATGAAAAAATGAAAAATAAAATCATCTTTTTGTTCATTTTGTTAGGTTTGGCGGCCAGTGCGTTTGCCACGGAGCAAATCAGCCGTTTTGAAGTGTCGGCCCGGGTGCGCCCGGACGCAAGCGTGCTGATAGAAGAAAACATATCCGTAGTGGCGGAACACAACCAAATCCGCCGCGGGATTTACCGGGATTTGCCTGCTACCAACCAAAACCCCGTACACATAGAGGCGCTGTTTATGGACGGAGCGCCTCACCCTTATTTTACCGAGCGCAACGGCCAAAATTTGCGCATTAATTTTGGGGATGACAATTATATTTCTTATGGAGAACACACCTACCGCTTGGTGTATTCCATGGATAGGGCCGTGCGCTTTTTTGACGATTATGACGAGCTTTATTGGAACGTGACGGGCAACGAGTGGAACTTTCCCATCGCGTTTGCTTCTTTTGCGGTTCATTTCCCGGAGGGCGTGCAAGTAGATGAAAGCCGTATTTCTATGTATACGGGGGCTTATGGCAGTCGGGAATCGGCCGCGAGCCGTGACCCGAAAAATCTTGTTTTTTGGACGGCCCGCCCGCTTGCCCCGCACGAGGGGTTTAGCGTGGCAATTCCCTTTGCCAAAGGGGCCGTTTTGCCCCCTGCCATAACTTGGAAAGATGTATTTTCAAAGCCGTACGGTTGGGGTGCATTGGGATTGGTTTTGCTGTTGTTGTGGGCGTATTATTTTTGGGCGTGGACCCGCGTGGGGAAAGACCCAAGCCCCCGTGTGTTGCGCTGGTTTGAGCCGCCCAGTGATGTTTCGGCGGCGCAGGCGGGGTATATTTATTACTACGGAAAACTGAAAAATTCTTTCTCCGTGGTGCTGATTAGTTTGGCGTTAAAAGGCGTGTTAAAAATAGAAGAAGAAAAACAGCATTTCTCTTGCCAATATACGCTACACCGGTTAATTTTTTCGCCGGATAAAATGCCTGCGTTATCCGAGGAAGAAGAAGCCGTTTTGGCGCAGTTGTTCCCCGATGATACCGAAACGCTGGTTGTGGATAATAGCAACCAAGCCTTATTTTGTCATGCGTACCGTACGCTTGTAGAAAAAATAGCAAATGCAGGCAAAAAATATTTTGCTCATAATTTGAATTGGAACGCCCCCACTTATATTGTGCTACTATATTTGACGGGCCTGGTGTGGTGGCTGGAAGGCGCGGAGGTGTTAATTCCTTTTATAATATGTGCTTTGGTGGGTTGGAGCATATTAAATTTTGCAGGCAAAGTGGTCAATTTTTTTATACTGGTGGCGCTGGCGTGGGGGACTTATTTAGCCTGGCCTCTTTTGTTGGAATTGGAGGTTTTCCCGGTGTTGGCGGCAACGGTGACGGTTATGTACAGCGGAGCCTTTTTTTCTTGGTGGATTGAAGCCTATACGCCGTTAGGCCGGCAAAAAATGGACCTGATAGAAGGGTTTAGGGAATATTTGCAAATTGGCGAAGGGGGCCGGATTGCGGATTCTAACCCGGCCGATAAAGAGCGAATTTTTTGCGCTTATCTGCCGTATGCGTTTGCTTTGGGGGTGGAAAATAAATGGATTTCCGCCTTTGCGCGTGAGTTGGATTCCAAAACGGTGGAAGAAGTGGCCCAGGCCCACGGCCTGTGTATGGATGATATTACCAATATAGATTGGTTTTCTTCTTCTGTGGATAGCGCCATGATTCCGCAACAATCGGACAGCAGTTCCGACAGTAGTTCCGGTAGCGGCAGTTCCGGCGGCGGTTTTTCCGGCGGAGGCTGTGGCGGTGGGGGCGGCGGCGGACGCTAACTGCGCACCGCTTGCGGCTGGATTTTGGGAATGAAAAAACCCCGCTACGGCGGGGTTTTTTATGGGTGGGTTTTGCGGGAGTTTTGAAAATATCAAAATCAGTTAAACCACGGATACCATTTGTCTTTATCGCGTATGTTAATGACCAACGCGGCGGCTAACATATCGCGCGCTTCAATGGCTTGGGGTTTGTCTAAATTACAAGTGAAAAAATCAAAAGCGGTACACGCATTGGATATTTCTCCCACGCTGTCCATTTGTCCGTTTATGCGGTAGCTGGCGCGCAAGAGCCCCCATAAATGCCCAAACGGTTTGCGCAAAACGGCTTTTAGGCGGTTGTCTTCCGTAATGTCCGCCAGCCAATGCCCTTCTTTGGTGCGCATGGTCCATTGGCGGTAAAAACGCCAGCGTTTGCGTTCCAACAAAATCACATCTTTGGATTTGGCAAAATAAATTTCATAACATTCTTTAGCGAGCCCAAAACCTTTTTGCAAGACGAATACCGCCTTTTGCCCGCGGCGGTCATACAGGGTAATTTCCCTTAACATCAGTTGGGACCATACCACCCCGCAGAAAAATACCAAAAGCCCCAGCGGTATAGCTAACGAGGCGGCCGAGTACAGCGTGTTGTAAGCAAAGGCGGAAACAGGCAGCAAATCCGTCGTTTGCAAAACCCCGGCCACGGCCATTACCGCCAGTGCCAGTACCGCCACGGCGGCCCCGGTAAATAAAAACAGGGAATCCCACCGGGCCGATAGCGAAATGAGCGTGTTGCCCTGGTTATCCCGCGCGCGAAAAATGAGCGACGGCGTGCCGTATAAACGCTTAAATTTTAACGGATAGAGCGAGTTGGGGTTCACTTTTTGCAAATTCTTTTTGGCGGGCACAAACCAACGCACCACACAGCTTGTACCCAGTACCCCTAAATACAGGGCCAATAAAAGGATGAACACATCAAATGCGTGCCCGGCGCGGCGGATATAGGGCGGCATGCCGTCCGTCACTAACGTATGGGGGCGCCATTGGGCTAAACGTGTTTTGAGCGCGTGCGCATAGCGGCGGGCCGCCGGAGCCTGTTTGGCGGCAGGTTGGGCGGGGGCCTTGGCTTGCGGCTGTTTCTGCCCGGCAGACGGTTCCGGCAGTAAAGAGGTTTCTTCCACTTGTGGCGCGGCGGCAATATCATAGGCGCGCGGGTCCTGCAAGTCCATATTCAGCGAAAAATCCTCGTCTTGCGCGGCGGACTGTTTGGGGGCGGCGGTTTTGGCTTTTTTTACCGCCGGATAAATAAACGAAAAAATGAGGTCTGTTTCCGCATACGATAAATTTTTAGCCAAAATGCTGTACGCGGTGGAGTTTACCAAAAAATAGCCGGAGCTGAAATCCGCCTTGGGGGAAAAATAGCTGATGTAAAAAAACGGCTCCCCGGTGGAAAAATCAATGCGTTTGATGTCTTCGCCAGTGTAAGTGTTGCCTATCACTTTCATTTTTTTGGCTTTAACGGAGGCTAAATCCTGGGTGATTTTTTGTTCCAGGCAACTTTCGGTTTTGCAGGATTTATCCGTGCGGATGATAATTTCGGCCGTGCCTTTTTTTAGGCCCAGTACGGCTTGCGTGTCGGGCGCAGTCACCCATCCGGCGGGCATATCCATAGTAAACTGCCCGTCGGAAGAAGTAAAAACTCCCGCCCAAACGGCCGGCATAAGAAACGTTAAAAAAGTAAATAATAAAAGTAAGCGTTTCATTCTTTTAATCCACACTATAACTTATTATATTATATTCTACCGTGCAAGCGGAAAAAATTGCAAAAAAAATTTATAGTTTGTATTGTGCCGCTCCGGCAAAAATTGATATGATATACATATATATACAAGGCGGTAAAAAATATGGATAAAAAACAAGTGCCGGAAAAAATTCTTGCTTTACGCAAGTTGATGAAAAAAGAGGAATTGGACGGATTTATCGTCACGGACAATTTGGACCAATTTTACTTGGGCGGTTTTTATTTTTACCCGCATGAAGCGGTGTTTTTAATTACCCAAACGGATGTTTTTTGCTTTACGCGCGCACTCTATCTGCACGACGTTGCGGCCCGCGCCCCGTTTATGACAACGCAAGCAGACGAAGACCGCCTGAACACGGCTGTTGCCAAAGCCAAAGCCTTAAACTTGCGCCGCGTCGGTTTTGACGCCGCCAAAGAAGGCTATGCCTCCGGCAAGGTGCTGGCGCAAAACGGTTTTACGGAATGTGCCAGTTTTATCAGCAAATTGCGCGAAGTAAAAGATGCACAAGAAATTCAAATAATTCGCGATGCATGCCGTATTGCCTACCAAGCGTACGAATATGTAAAACCCTTAATTAAAACCGGTATGACGGAACTGGACGTGGCCGCCGAACTGGAAAAATATATGCGCACGCACGGGGCCACTACTACTTCTTTCTTTACGATTGTGGGCTTCGGGCCGGACACCGCCAACCCGCACCATGTGACGGGCGCCCGCAAACTGGAAGCCGAAGACGCTATTTTAATGGATTTCGGCTGTGTGTATAACGGCTATTGTTCCGATATTACCCGCAGCTGGTGGCACGGCTCCAACGAACCGGCCGAATATAAAACCATTTGGCACGCGGTGGATGAAGCGCGCAAAGCCGGTATTCAGGCCATTCGGCCCGGCGTGGCTACCCGCGCGGTGGATAATGCGGCCCGCGTAATTATCAACGCCGCCGGATACGGCGAATATTTCAACCACGGTACCGGGCACGGTATGGGTATGGAAAACCACGAAACCCCGTACAACAGCCAGGAATCCAACGAAGTGTTGGCGGAAGGAAATATTGTGACCGTGGAACCCGGTATTTATCTGCCCGGTAAATACGGCGTGCGGTTGGAAGACTCCTTGTGTGTGGCCAGCACGGGCGGAGAAATTTTGACCAAAAAATAATATGCCGGCAAAAGATTTAGCACAAAAAAGAATGTCGGATTTACGCCGCGTGTTGAAAGATGCGCAGTTGGGCGGTTATCTGACGGTAAACGCATTGGAAATGCGTTATTTGTGCGGGGTGGATTTATCGGAGGGGGAAGCCGTTTTTTTGGTGACTCCCTCCAAAGCGTATTGCTTTACCCGCACCATGATAGCGCCCAAAATGGCGCCTGCCGCGTCCTTTATGAAAATTGTGGACGTGGACGGAGGCATGGTGGACGGCGCGTTGGCCTTTATTCAGGATAAAAAAATCAAAACGGTGGGTTTTGCGCCCGCCAAAGTAAATTTTGTCCTCGGCCAACAGCTTACGCAAGCGGGGTTGGTGTCCGCCGGGGGACTGGTGGACGAAATGCGCATGGTAAAATATGCAGACGAAATTGCACGGCTGAAAAAATCCTGCCAAATTGCGTCTGATGCGTTTAAGAAGGTAAAGCCCCTTATCAAAACCGGTATGACGGAACACGCGGTGGCGTGTTTAATCGCTTCGCAAATGATTGCCGGCGGGGCGGATGCTATCCCCTTTAACATTGTTTGCTTTGGGGAAAATACGGCGGATGCACACCATACGCCGTCCAAAACCCGCAAACTGAAAAATAACGAAGCCGTACTGATGGATTTTGGCTGTTTATATGAGGGGTACAGCTCCGATATGACCCGCAGTTGGTGGCATGGCGATAACGAGCCGGAAGAATACCGCGCCGTTTGGGCGTTGGTACACCAAGCCTACCGCGCGGGCGCTAAAAGTTTGCGCGCGGGCCTGGCCTGCAAAGATGCCGACGCCGCGGCCCGCCGTTTGATAGAGGCGGCCGGATACGGCAAACAGTTTTTCCACTCGCTGGGGCATGGAGTGGGGTTGGAAACGCACGACAGCCCGTTGTTGGGGCCGCGCAGCGTAGCCGTGTTGGAAGATGGAATGCCCGTGACGGTGGAACCCGGCATTTACTTTGCCGGAAAATGGGGCGTGCGTTGGGAAGACACTTTTTTGGTCACCGCGGACGGCTCCCAAAAATTGACAAAAAATTAGTAAGGGCCACGGCCCGAAAAGAGGTAATATATGTTAAGCACAACCGAATTCCGTGAAGGTCTTATTTTTGAAGACGAAAACGGACAACTTGTAGAAATTTTGGACTACCAGCATCACCGCAAATCGCAGGCGCGTGCCGTCGTGCGTGTAAAATTGCGCAACATTCATACCGGGGCGTTGATTGAAACGGCCTACCGCCCGGAAGATAAATTCAAAGAAGTAGACGTGGAAAAACGCCCTTTTACTTATTTGTATACCTCCGGCGACAGAGCTACCTTCATGAACAGCAACGATTATGAACAAGTGGAAGTGCCGCTTGAAAAACTGGGCGACCAGAAAAAATATCTGAAAGATAATATGGAAGTGACCGGGTTGTATATCAACAACCAACTTTTCAGCATTGATTTGCCCATTAAAGTACCGCTCAAAATTGCGTCTACCGTTCCCGGCGTAAAAGGCGACACCGTGGCCAATATGACCAAGGAAGCCACCCTGGAAACGGGCACCGTTATTAAAGTACCGCTTTTTATTAACGAGGGCGACACGGTGCTGGTGGATACGCGCGACGGTTCTTATGTAGAACGGGTAAACGCGTAATGTTTTTACGGTGCCTGCCGGCGGTAGCCGGCTTGTGTTTGGCCATACCGGCAGGCGCTTTGAATTTAACGTATGGGCAGGCGTTTACGGTGGAAAAAATTACCCGCCAAAACGCAGCGGTGCAATTACCGCTCAGCCGGGGCAAGTATGCCAATGTTAAATTGCTTACCCGCCCAGTGTACGAGTTTTTAACTACCTGTAAAACCCCTTGCCGTTTGGAGCGTGATACTGTGACTTTTACAGTGCAGGATTTCCGCGCGGCTAAAACGCATAGCGGTATGTGGATTGCAGAAGTGGAAATAAATGGGGAAATAGCCCTTACTTTTTTGGTTTTTAAGCAGGGCGGGCAGTTTAGTATAAAACCGCCGGAGCCTGTTAAATTTTTAGATGAAACGCTTTTAGAAGCTATAAAAACCCGGTTAAAAGCGTTGGCACAACAAGATGAAATGCAAACACATAAGTAGCGGTTTTACCGTGGCGGAGCGGGTGGAAGAAGCGCGCAGTTTCAAAACGCGGCTGTTGGGGCTCATGTTCCGCAAAAATTTAGCCGCGGGCAGTGGGCTTTTACTGGCGCCGTGCCAGCAAATCCACATGTGTTTTATGAATTTTGCCATAGACGTACTTTTTTGTGACAAAGCTGGGGTTGTGGTGGGCGTATTGGAAAATTTTAAGCCGTGGCGCATAAGCCGCATTTTTTGGGCGGCGCGGCAGGCGCTTGAATTGCCCGCCGGCACGCTAAAAGGGCGCGTGCGCGTTGGGGATAAAATAGAATTTATCCCGTAATACCGTTTTTATTTTATACAAGAGGTTGACCATGGATTTGAAGAAGATTTTATTGGCGGCGTTGGTGGTGGCGTTAGGAGCCACCGGGGCCCAGGCGCGCAACACTTGGGACGATTTCGGCTCCCATGTGACGCAGGCTAACGTGCGCGCGTTTACGAAAGATTTGGGCGGCTTAATCGGCGCCGGAACTTATACCACCGGGCGTGTGTTGGGTTGGGGGGGCTTTCAAATCGGCCCGCGCGCCGGAATGGTGTTCAAAATGAGCGAGGCCAACGGGGAAACCCACAGCGCCCGCCAACAAACCGCGTTGGGGGATAGGGAAGAAGTCGGCACGGTGTGGTATCCGTGGTTGCAGGCGGATATTGGCATGCCGTTTCGCATAGACGGATTTATCCGCGCCAGCAGTTTTGAGGGGATGACGATTGCCGGCGGCGGCCTGCGCTGGGGCATTACGCGCCCGAGCGAGGTTTTGCACTCCTTTCAGCCTATGTTAGTGGTGGCCGCGCATAGTGCCAGCGCGCGGGATTTTTCCGCCACGCATTACAACGCCAGTTTGGTGCTTTCCATGAAGTTCAAATATGTGGTTCCTTATGTGGGTGGCGGGGTGGATTACACCACGTTGCACATCAACCGGGCCGCGTTGGCTACTGCCTTGGAGGGCACCAGTGAATACGCCGCCACCGCGCGCGCAACGGCCGGGCTGAACTTCAAATTGCCGTCTTATTTGGATTTAAGTTTAGCCGCTAACTATGCCCATTACGGTTTGGGGGCGGAAGGCTCTATCTCTTTCCGTTTTTAAGACCGTTTTTCCAATATACAAAAAGGGCCGGAATATTAAAATATTCCGGCCCTTCGTGTTAAAACAACAGGTATTAAAACCTCTATTGGAAGTCCTTTTCGTTATATTTATACACCACCAGCCCACTGCGCAGTTTCGGTTCAAACCAGGTGGATTTAGGGGGCATAATCAACTGGGCATCCGCCACTTTGATTAATTCTTCTATGGACGTGGGGTACATGGAAAACGCCACCTTAAATTCCCCATTGTTTACGCGGCGTTCCAGCTCCGCCACCCCGCGGATACCGCCCACAAAGTCTATGCGTTTATCGGTGCGCGGGTCCCCAATGTTCAGTAGCGGTTGGAGAACGTTTCTTTGCAGAATACTTACGTCCAGCCGGCTGACGGGGTCTTCCTCGTTAAACGATTCTTTTTTAGCGGTTAGCGTATACCACTGGCCGCCGAAGTACATTCCAAAACTGTGGCGGCGCGTGGGTTTGGCGAGCCCGGTAGCCTGAACGTAAAAATCCTTTTTAAGCGCTTGGATAAATTCTTCCGGCGTGCGGCCGTTTAAGTCTTTTACCAAACGGTTGTAGTCCATAATAAACAACTGGCTGGCCGGGAAAATAACCGCCAAAAAGTAATTGAAAGAAGCCTCTTCCCCTTGCGCGGGATATTTTTTGCGTAGCATAGCGGCCACATTCCCCGCGGCGGCGGAGCGGTGGTGTCCGTCGGCAATATACAAAACCGGGATTTTTTTGAAAGCCTCCTCTATTTTAGCCATATCGTCCGGGTCGCTAATCACCCAAAAAGTGTGGCGTATGCCGTCATCTGCCATAAAAGAGCAGACAGGAAAATCACTAATCACTCCGGCTACGGTGCGGTCAATATCTGGGTCGTCCGGGTAGGTTAAAAACACCGGCCCGGTAGTGGCGTGCAACGCCTGAACGTGTTTACTGCGGTCTAACTCTTTATCCTTGCGGGTCAGTTCGTGTTTGCGGATAATGCCTTTGTCGTATTCCAGGGTGGAAACCGCCGCCACCAGCCCGTATTGCGTGCGCCCGGCCATGGTTTGGGCGTACAAATAATAGTGGGGGGTGGCGTCTTGCGTGAGCAAGCCCTCCTGCTGAAAGCGGAGGAAGTTTTCCTGCGCTTTGGCGTATACGGCGGGGGAATACGGGTCTGTTCCTTCGGGCAGGTCAATTTCCGGCTTGTCTATGTGCAGGAAAGACTCCGGGTTTCCTTGCGCCATTTCCCGCGCCTCTTGCGAGCTAATCACGTCGTATGGCGGGCAGGCGATACGTTCAAAATCTTTAGTAGGGCGCAGGCCCTTAAACGGTTTTACGGTTGCCATATTAGTTTACCTTGTGTAAAAAATTTCCTGTTTGGGCGAAGGTGTCCACAATGTTTACGGCACATTCTGCCACGGCATCTTGCGCTTGGTCTGTGGAAGCGCCAATGTGGTGGGTGCCGTAAAAACAGTCCAAATCCGCAAATGGGGCAAAATCAAACACGTTGTCGGTGGCTTTGGGTTCGTTTTCGTACACATCTAACCCCACGCGCAAGTGTTTGGCCTTGGCGGCGGCAATTAAATCCGGCGTGTTTACCAGGCCGCCGCGCGCCGTATTGATGAAAGTAGCGCCGTCTTTTAAGGCGGCAAAGAATTTTTGGTTGAACAGCCCGTGCGTTTGCGGCGTGTCCGGCAAGTGGACGGTGACGGCGTCACTGGCGGCGGCTAACGTGTAAATATCCGCCATGGGCGTAATGTTCAGGCGGGCGAAGGTGTCCGCCGTGGCATAGGGGTCAAACGCCACCAGGCGCATCCCAAAGGCTTGCGCGCGTTTGGCTACTTCTTGCCCAATGTGCCCCAGGCCGATAATCCCCAGCGTGCGGCCGTAAAGGCCCCGCGCTTTGCTGTATTCTTTTTTGTTCCACTTTCCGGCGTTTAAGTCCCGCGTGTTGTGGTATAGACGGCGGTCTAACGCCAGTAAAAGGCCCAGGGCCAATTCCGCCACCGCAATAGAGTTAGTGCCGGGGCAGTTGCACACGGCAACCCCTTTTTGGGCGGCGTGTTTGAAGTCTATGGTATCAAACCCGGCTCCGGCGCGGATGATAAGTTTTAGCCGGGCGGCGGCATTTATTACCGCCGCGGGCACTTTGGTACTGCGCACGATTAAAACTTCCGTATCCGCCACGGCGGCGGGCAGGGTGGTTTCGTCCAGTTCCGGGCGGAGCGTGACGGCGTGCCCGCGTTTTTTTAGTTCTTCCGTCCAATGGGCGGGGAATTTATCGGCAATTAAAATGTTCATAAAATCTCCTATTTTTGGGCGCGCAAATCTTTTACAATCAGGTCCACGCAGTTAAAAAGTTTTTCAAATTGTTCCGTGCCGTTAATATCCACAAACGGGAAGCACCCGATACGCAGTGAATTTTGCTTTACGGAAGAATATTTTTTTATTCCGTCGGCCAGGTTGGCGGCCCCGGTGGCTTTTAAGGCGGCGGAAATATCCGCATCTTTAATGGCGGGGTCGGTCACTTCCAGCGTAAGGGTGGTGTAGGAGCGGAATTTTTCGTCCTTAATCAGCGGGGCCAAATAGCCGCATTTTTTGGCAAAATTCAGCACGGCGTTTGCGTGTTTGCGGCAAAGCGCGTCCATGGCTTTTAGGCCGCCGTTATCCAACATCCATTTGCAGGCTTCGTTGAACATCCAGATATTGGTGGTGGAGGGGGTGTTGACCGTTTGGCATTTTTCTTGTGCTTTTTTGACGGCTTCGCCCAAATCCAGCGCGTAAGGCACGGTGCGGTATTTTTTGGCTTCGTCAATGCGTTTGACGGCTTTGGGGCTTAAAATAATTACACTGCTCCCGCCGCCCACGCCAAAACATTTTTGCATGGAAAAAAGCATTACATCAAACTGGCCTTTGGGCAGTTCCCGCCCGCCTGCGCAACTGGTGCAGTCCCACGCAATTAAGGTATCTTCGCCACGGGCTTTCCAGGCGTTTTCCAAATATTCATTGGGGATTTGCACCCCGGTAGAAGTTTCGTTAGGCGTAAGCACGACTAAACTGGCGTTGTAGTTGGGTTTTTCAGAAGGGAAAAATTCGCCCTCTTTAGCTACCTTAAAATCTTTTATGACGTTGTCGCCCAAGCGGTCCGCAATTTTTTGGCACCATAATTTGGAAAACGCCCCAAACACTAGGCCGGAAACGGAGTTCGTCACCAAATTCCACATCACCGCGTCCAGCGCCGGGGTGGCGCCGCCTAAAAAGAAAATAACGGTATAATCCGGCGGCAGGGAAAGTAAATTTTTCAAATTTTCCATGGCTTCTTTATATAAGCCGTCGGTGGAAATATCTTTGGCTCGGTGGCTGCGTTCAAAAAGCGTTTGGCAGATAGGCGTTTGGCGCAAGAGCGGGTGCCCTTGGCTAGGCCCGCAAGTGAATGTGGATGTAGGTAATAACTCTTTAGCAATTTTTAGCATTTCAAAAGACCCTCCCTAGGGATATTTTTTATTCATTTCATTTTAATATCCTTTTATTGTATAAAAGTTTGCCGGGTGCGGCGTAAATTTTTTGCGGAAAGTTCCCATAAAAAACCCCGGGCTTACCCTAAAGAAAGCCCGGGGTTGTAAAATGCGCGCGGTTTAGCGCGGTTGGTAGTAAATTTCTTTTTTGGTTTTGTCGGCCGTTTCTTTCCCGGCCACAGCTTGCAAAATCAAAAAGGCAAATTCTATTACCGCCGCCGCACTTTTGCCGGTAATAATGCGCCCGTCCTGCACGGCGTAATCCGGCTGATAGTGCCCGCCGAAGTCTTCGTCCATGGCGGTAAAACAGGTGTAATTGCGGCCTTTTAAGTAGCCGGCGTGGCCCAAGAGGGTCGGCCCCGCGCAGATAGCGCACACATATTTATCCGCCTGCATAAAGGTTTTAATGAGTTGTTGCACGCCGGGGTGGGCTTCCAACGCTTTGTATTGCGGCCCGCCGGGCAAAATAAGCGCGGCATATTGGGCGGCATCCAATGTATCAAACGGTTTTAATTGGGCGCAGGTGAGCCCAAAGCGCCCGGTGGCTTGCGCGCCGTTTAGCGCATACACATCTACCGTCAGCCCGCCGCGGCGCAAAATGGCATACGTTCCCACGGCTTCAATTTCTTCAAAACCGTCGGTCACAATCATACAAACTTTCAGATTCATCGTTTACTCCTTATCGTGGCGGGGGGAGTACGGCTCAAACTGCCCCGCAAATAAAAATTCTTCCGCCAGGCGGGCGCAATCGGCAATACAGCCGGAGCAGGAGCGCAGTACGCGCCCGGTGGAAATGCCTTTTAATTCCCGGCAGAGGGAGGAGCCGTTCCAGTTTTCAAACTGTTTGAGCAGTTTAGCGCCCGCTTGCACGGTGGCGCCCTTGGAGGAACGGTCCGTTAAGTTGCCGGAGCTGTTTTTTAGTCCTGTTAATACCATAAGCCCGCAGACGGCCCCGCAGGTGGCCCCGCTGGCGGCAATTCCTCCGGCAAAGGCTTCCAGGGCGCGCAGGGCGGTGGGTTCGTCCATACCCAGTAAATCGCAATAAGTGCAGGCAACGGCCTGGGCGCAGTTGTAGCCGTGTTTGGCGCGGCGGTCCACGGCTTGTTGAACGCGGGATTTTATCACAAGGTTTCTCCTAAAAGAACCCCGGGCCTGTTAAAAACCCGGGGTTGAAATTATTTAACGGCTTTTAGCAGGGCGGCTACCTTATCGGTAGCTTCCCACGGGAAACCCTTTCTGCCAAAGTGGCCGTAAGCGGCCGTTTGCAGATAAATGGGGTTTCTTAATTTGAAATGCTCAATAATTCCGCGCGGGGTAAGCGGGAAAATTTTGCGGGCAATTTCGGCCAGTTTTTCATCCGCAATTTTGCCGGTGCCGTCCGTATCCACATAGAAACCGACGGGCTCGTCGCGCCCGATGGCATAAGCAATTTGTACGGTACATTCGCTGGCTAATTTGGCGGCTACAATGTTTTTGGCAATATAGCGGGCCATATACGCGGCGGAGCGGTCCACTTTGGTCGGGTCCTTGCCGGAGAAAGCGCCGCCGCCGTGCGGGCAACGCCCACCGTAAGTATCCACAATAATTTTGCGGCCGGTGAGGCCGGTGTCGGACTGCGGCCCGCCGATAACAAATTTACCTGTGGGGTTGATATAAATTTTGGTATTTTTATCAATCCATTTTTTTACTATGGGCAAAATAGCCACGGTTTCAATTTCCCGTTTGGATTTTTCGGTAATTTTAGTGCCGGTTTTATCCAAAATTTCGGGCGTGTGTTGGGTGGAAAGCACAATGGTATCCACGCGGACAGGTTTGCCGTCCACATATTCCACGGTCACTTGGCTTTTGGCGTCCGGCCCCAAATAAGGGAGGGTTTTTTCTTTGCGGGCTTTTTCCAAATTTTTCAAAATGTTGTTGGCCAGCACCAAAGAAAGCGGCATATATTCCAATGTTTCGTCCACGGCGTAGCCCACCATTAACCCTTGGTCGCCCGCGCCGCCCACATCTACCCCTTGGCTGATGTCCGGCGATTGTTTGCCGATTACGTTTACCACAGCGCAAGTATCGCCGTTGAAACCAAATTTCGCGTCCGTATAACCAATCTCTTTAATTACTTGGCGGGCGATTTGTTCCACGTCCACCCAAGTACGGGTGGTAATTTCTCCGCCTACTACTACCAAACCTCTGGTAATGTAGGTTTCGCACGCTACGCGGGCGGTTTTGTCTTTAGCTAAAATAGCATCCAAAACCGCGTCGGAAATTTGGTCGCATACTTTATCCGGGTGACCCTTGGAAACGGATTCCGACGTAAAGTAAAATTTGCCTTGTCTAATCATACATGCTCCGGGCGGAAAAATTTGAGGGGTAAACCGCCTTGCTTATATATTATACCACTTTGCGCACCGGTAAAAGAACGCCAGTTTTTATTTTTTGGTGCCGTTGTTGCCCGGCAAAAATAAACCTGTGTTTGCTTGCGCAAAATGCCCGCCGTTTTGTGTTTGTGCGGGGAAGAATTAAAAAAGGCTTGACTCGTTTTTTTTTTTGATACAGTGGCAATATGGGCCGAGCAAGGTTATATAAAAACTCCTACAGTACCCTTGAATCGGCCCACCTTGTTGTTTATTCCCAAAAGGAGGGAAATATGATTAAAACAAATAAGGGTTTTACCCTGATTGAATTACTGGTGGTGGTACTCATCATTGGTATTTTGGCCGCTATGGCCATGCCGCAATACTTCAAAGCGGTGGAACGCTCCCGCATGACGGAAGCCGACACCTTGCTGGGGAGCATTGCCCAAGCGCAGCGCCGCAAATTCTTGCAACGCAACAAATTCACGAAGGACTATCGTGGGTTGGACGTTTCTCCGAAAGGGGCTACTGGCTCTGCTTATCAGACCAAAGCCAACGGCTTTAACGTAGTGTTGGACGGAGAAAACTTTACCGAAGGTAAAGCCACGGCTACCCGCACGGCTGCTACTGGTTCTACGTTGCAGTATGCGTATAACTTGGTTCGCTACTATCAGAGTGATAACGTCACCTGCGAAGGTACCAATACTGCCGGACAGGAACTGTGCGCGGACTTCTGCGGTATTGATGCTCCGCAAGGAAAATGTTGCAATGACGGGGATGCTGCCAAAACTGACGGATGCCCAGCTCCCACCAGCAACTAATCAGCTAAATGCTTGAGTAAGTTTAACACCCCGCCCGGTTTTATACCCGGCGGGGTGTTTTTAGGTTTTAGCAGAATTTGTTTTTAGGCTTCAATGCCGGTAAGCGTTTTGAGCAGGTAGCCGATAAAAAAGCTCACGCCCGCCACGCCAAAACTCAAGCAGGCCATTTCCGTAAAGCGGCGGCGGAAATTTTCCCCGCGGGCTACCGCATAATAGAACGAGAACGCCGCAATTAATAACAGCGCCGCCGCCAACATCACCCCCAACGCCACAAACACATTGGAAAGCAGGGCAAACGGGCTGACAAGCGCGGCCACCGTAAACACATACGCCACCCCAGTATACAGGGCGGCTTTTAGCGGGTGTTTCCCCTCGTCCTCGGATTTGGAAGATAAATATTCCGAAGAGGCCATAGAAAGCGCCGCCGCAATACCTGTAATGGCCCCGGTCAGCGCAATCAGTTTGGTATCTCTTAATGCAAAAGTAAACCCGGCTAATGCCCCGGTAAATTCCACCAGCGCGTCCGAGAGGCCCAACACCACACTGCCCATATAGGCCAGGCGTTCTTCGTTAATTAACGCAATTAATTTTTGTTCGTGGGCGTCTTCGTCGCGGGCTAAATCCCGTATGGCGGGGTATTCGGTAAATTGGGAATAATTTTTTACCGCGCCGTGTTCGCCGTTTTCCATCAGTTTAATGGCAAACGTCAGCCCCAGTACCCGCGCCAAAAGCGTATAAATAAAAATTTTGGTTTTGTTGGGCTCCGCACTTACGCCGCTTTCTTTTAGAATCAGCTTATAGTGGGTGGCTTCTTCTTCGGCCAGTTGTTCCAGCGTGCGGCGGTTGTGGGGGTCTTTTTCCCGGCGGGCCAAATAATGGTAAATATGGTATTCGGTCCGTTCGGCCTGTGCAAATTGGTGCAACTCTTTTAAGGTTTCTTGGTGGTTCATAATGCTATTTTTCGTTTACTGCTGGAAGGGGAAATTCCTGCCCGGCGGCAAAATCATACACCACACTGGCCACAAATTTTAATTGGTCGGATAAATCTTTCACGCTGATAAATTCGTCCGCCCCGTGGGTGCGGTTTTCTTGGGTGGGGTCCATATTGGGGCCTAACCCGTAGGTAATAACGCCTTTGCGGCGCAGAAATTCACTATCGCCGGAGGCGGGGCTCATGCCCGGTACGGTGATGGAATGGGGCACCAAACGGTCACCCGCTTTTTCAATAGAGGCAAACAGCGGGTCGGACCCGTCCATCGGGGCGGGGAACGGCAATTCCGGCTGTTCTACTACTTCTAAACTAATCTCCTCATCTCCTTCAAACAGTTTTTTTAATTCTTCCAAAAAAGTGTCCGGGTCCGTTCCCGGCAGTAAACGCGCGTTTAACAGGGCGGAAGCTTCGCTACTGGTGGCGCCGCTATCCTTGCCGCCCGTCAGCACGGTGGGGGTAATGGTGTTTTTTAATTGTGTGCGGAAAAACGGGTCCAACGCCACAATTTCCGCCGCCATGGCGCGGTTTTTTTCGTCCGCACCCAGTAAAAAGTGCATGGTGGTTTGGGCGTCTTCGTCTTGCAGGGGGGCAATAGCTTTGAAAAATTTGTATGTGGTGGGGGTCATCCGCGCCGGGGCGTTGTATTGGGAAATTTTAGACAGCGCTTGGGACAGGCGGTACACCGCGTTATCGTCCGACGGCATGGACGAATGGCCCGCCGTGCCGTAAGCCGTTATTTTTATATCCATATACATTTTGGTAGAGGCTTCCGCAAACACAATGGAAATGCCGTCTTTATCGCGGATAATTCCGCCGCCCTCGTTTAAGGCAAAGGCGGGGTTGATTTCGCCCCAATGCTCGTCCGCTAGCCATTTTAGCCCGGTGGTACTGCCTACTTCTTCGCCGGAGGTTGCCAGGAAAATAACATCTCTTTTTAAGGGGATTTTATGCTCTTTTATCCAGGTAAACAAGGCTAAATAAACCGCGGTGTAATTTTTGGCATCTGTGGAGCCCAGGCCGTAAATGTTGCCGTTTTCCAAGGTGGCTTTATAGGGCGGATAGGTCCAGTTTTCGGCGGCGGAGGCGGTATCTAAATGGGAAATTAACAAAAGCGGCTTTTGGGCGGAATCGCTACCTTTTAAGCGGGCCAAAATGTTGGCGCGCCCCGGCCGCGGGATTAAAATATCCCAATCAATGCCGTATTTATTGAGCTGTTTGTAAATAAACCGCGCGGCTTCGGTTTCGTTCGGCTCCGGCTCGGAAGTGTCAATGTTAATCAGCGCGGTTAAATAATCCTGCGCGCGTTTTTCCAAAACGGAGTAATCGTCCGCCGCCGTGCAAAACGCGGGGAACGCAACGAATAATAAGGAGGCGCACAAAATCAGTTTTTTCATTTGGTGTCCGTGGAAAAATGTAATTTACTGCCTGTTTTTATGCCGTGCTTGGCACTGGCGCCCGACGGCAGTTCCAACACATATTGGCCTTGCCCGTACACAACGGCAACGTCACTTTCCGGTGTGTAAGTGTAGGAGTGGGGCACTTGCTCATGCACTTGGCGGACGGTTTTATCCGGCGCAATAAAAATGATGTCCAAATCTATTAAGGTGTTTTTCATCCAGAACGCCTGCATTTCGTCTTGTTCCATAAAAAACAGCATGCCGTCTGCCGGGGCTAGTTTTTTTACAAACATCAGGCCCTTTTCTATTTTTTGGGGCGTATCGGCCACGCGCGCGTGAACGGTAAAACCGTCCGGCAAGGTCACGTCCGTCCGTTTGGCGCACCCGGCCGCACAAAAAATCAAAACTGTTAATAATAAAAGGGTCCGTTTTCCCATATATATAGTTTAGCAAATATGCGTTCCTTGCGTGTTGACGGTTCAAAAACGGATTTTGTACACTGAATAAATTGTAGGAGGTTTTATGAAAAAAGGTTTTACTTTAATTGAATTATTAGTAGTTGTATTAATTATAGGTATTTTGGCCGGTATGGCACTGCCGCAATATTTTAAGGCGGTGGAGCGTTCCCGCATGGCGGAAGCGCAAAACCTGTTGGGCACGGTGGCCGATACCCAGCGGCATAAATTTATGCAATTTAACCGCTACGCGCAGGATTACCGCGGGCTATCGGTAGCGCCACAAGGGGCGCAGGGCAGTGTGTATTACACCAAAGGGGACGTCGTCACCGGGGCCAACTGCAACGGCTTTGCCATTGTGTTAGAGCCGGAAACCGCTTTTACCCAGGGCAACGTGACGGCGCGGCGTTATACCTCTAGCGGCACTTTGCAGTATGACTATGAACTGAAACAATACTACCAGGCCAAGGATTTAACCTGCCACGGCTTAAATTCCGCCGGGGAAGAACTCTGCACCGATTTTTGCGGTACGGAAACCCCCAGCGAGTATTGCTGTACGGACGGACGCCGGCAGGCCTGCCCGGAACCTTCCGCTTTATAGCCGCGGAGTCTTTCAAGCGCCCTGCCCGCTTTCCCGCGCGGTGGGGCTTTTTAATTTAGTTTGACGGTGTGGCTAAATTGCTATAATAATAGTATGAGTGATACTATGCCCGTTTTGGACGTGCAGGATTTGCATGTTTCTTTTACTACCGAGGACGGCCCCGTTGAAGTATTAAAAGGGTTGTCCTATACGCTCCCCAAAGGGAAAGTGTTGGCGGTGGTGGGGGAATCGGGCAGCGGTAAAACGGTGCATGCGCTTTCTCTGCTGCGCCTGTTGCCGCCTACGGCCCGCATTACCCAAGGGCATATTTGGTTCCGGGGGAAAGATGTGGTAAATTTGCCTCCGGCCGAATTACGCAAACTGCGCGGAAGCCGTATTTCTATGATTTTCCAAGACCCCATGACCAGCCTAAACCCGGTTTTTACCGTGGGGCACCAATTAACCGAAACTATTTTAGCCCATACCAAAATGTCCAAGCTCCGCGCGCACGCCGCGGCGGTGCGGCTGTTAAAAAAAGTGGGTATTGCGGATGCGGCCAAACGCTATTATGCGTATCCGTTCCAATTTTCCGGCGGTATGTGCCAGCGCGTAATGATTGCCATGGCGCTTGCCTTGCGGCCCGACGTGCTGATTGCCGACGAGCCCACCACCGCACTGGACGTGACTATCCAAGCCCAAATTTTACGCTTGATTAAAAAATTGCAAAGCCAAACCGGGCTTTCCGCCGTGTTTATTACCCATAATTTAGCACTGGTGGCGGACGTGGCCGACGACGTATTAGTGCTTTACGGCGGGCTTTGTATGGAGCGCGCCCCGGTGGAAGATTTATTCGCGCGCCCGCTCCACCCGTACACGCAGGGGTTGTTAAATTCCCTGGTGTCCGTGCATAAAAAGGCGGACGTGTTGCCCGCTATACCGGGTTATCCGCCGGTGCCCGGGCGCGAGGTGGCCGGCTGTCCGTTTGCCCCGCGTTGCCCCAAAGCGGTTAAAAAATGTTTTGAAGCCCGCCCGCCGCTAAAAGAGTTCGGCCCGCGCGCCGTGGCCTGTTGGAACGTAAAGGAACCCCTATGAACCCGGTAGAAATTACCCATTTATATAAAACGTATACGCGCAAGCGGTTTTTATCCTTCGGTAAGCAGGACACTACCCCTGTTTTGCGCGGGATTACGCTTACCCTGAAAGAAAATAAAGTGTTGGGCCTGGTGGGGGAATCGGGCTGTGGGAAAACCACGCTTACCAAAATTGTACTGGGGTTGGAAAAAGCCACCTCCGGCCGCGTGATTGTGGACGGCAAAGATGTAAGCACATTATCTAAAGCCGGGTTCAAAAAATTGCGCCGTTTTGTGCAGGTGGTGTTTCAGGACCCGTACTCCAGTTTGGACCCGCGTATGAGCGTGCGGCAGTTAATCAGCGAGCCGCTAGATATACACGGTTTGCATAAACCGCGCGAAGAACGCCAAAAAGTGCTGGAAGATTTAATCCGCTCCGTGGGGCTTTCGCCGGAGCATTTGAACCGCTATCCGCATGAATTTTCCGGCGGGCAACGCCAGCGTATTGCTATTGCGCGGGCGTTGGCGTTAGACCCTAAAATTTTAATTGCCGACGAGCCCGTCAGCGCGTTGGATGTGTCGGTTCAGGCGCAAATTTTGAATTTATTAAAAGAAATTAAAGAAAAGCGGCATTTATCTATGTTGTTTGTATCGCACGATTTTGCCGTGGCCCGCTTTTTATGTGACGAAATTGCCGTGATGTATAAAGGCCAAATTTTGGAATATGCCCCCAGCGAGGAGCTGTTTTCCAACCCGCAACACCCGTATACGGAGGCTTTGCTTTCCGCCGTGCCGGTGCCCAATCCCGCTCACCAAAAAAAGCGGGAGCCGGTATCGCTCAGCGTAAAAAAAGGGATGGAAAACCACCCGTGTCCGTTTGCCGCGCGGTGCCAATATGCCGGGGCCCAATGCCGCTGTACGCAAACTTTGGCCGAGGCTTGCCCGGGGCATTGGTGCGCGTGCGCCAAACTGCCGTTTAAGGAACATAAAAGCGCGTTTGCCGTCTGATATAGGAGCAAAAAATATGAATGAACAACGCTTATTAAATACTTTTTTGGAACTGGTCCGCACGGACAGTGAATCTTATTTTGAACGCCCCATGCAGGAATTAGTGGTGCGCAAATTGCAGGATTTGGGCGCCCGCGTGTATGTGGATAACGCCGGGGAGAAATATGAAACCAACGCCCAAGGCAACGTGATGGCCTTTTTTGCGGGCACGGCCCCGAGCGAGCCCATTTTGTTGGCCGCACATTTGGATACCGTCACTCCGGGCAAAGGCGTTAAACCCGTCGTGCAAAAAGAGCGTATCACCAGTGACGGCACCACCGTTTTAGGCGGCGATGATAAAGCCGGGGTAGCCATTATTTTGGAATTACTGGCCACCTTAAAAGAGCAGGAAAAGCCGTATCCGCCGGTGGAAGTGCTGTTTACTTTAACGGAAGAACGCGGAATGTGCGGCTCTAAAAATTTGGATTATACCCACTTAAAAAGCCGCGAGGGGCTCATTTTGGATAACGAAGCCCACGACGAACTGCTGATTCAAGGCCCCAGCGTAAGCGATATTGAGGTGTGGATTAAAGGCGAGGCCGCCCATGCGGGCGTTTGTCCGGAAAAAGGCATTTCCGCCGTGGAAGTAGCCGCCAAGGCGTTAGCCAAAATGAAGTTAGGCCGCGTGAATAAAGATACCGTTGCCAACTTTGCCATTATCCGCGCCGGCGGAACGGCTACCAATGTGGTGACGGACGAAATCTATTTGAAAGGCGAAGCCCGCAGTTTATGCCCTAAAAAGTTGGAAAAAGAACTGGCCCATATTGAGGATTGCTTGAACGCGGCGGCCGCACAATTTGTAAAAACCGTGGACGGCAAAACCATCCGCCCGCATATTACTTTTAAGGCCACTTCGCGTTATGGGGCGGTGCAGGTTTCCAAACAGGCCCCTATTGTAAAATTAGTCAAAGCGGCCGCCAAACGCCAAGGGGTCTGCTTGCGTACGGTGGGCTCCGGCGGCGGTTGTGATGCCAATGTGCTTTCCGGCTATGGGTTTACGTTGCCCAATTTGGGGGTGGGCGTGCAAAACTGCCACACCACAAACGAATATTTGGAGCTAAAACCGTTTTTTACCGCATTCAAAACCGTGTTGGATACGGTGCTGAATTACCGTAAATAATTTTTAGGAAGGATATTGTACCGTATGTTTAATTACATTTTGCGCCGCTTGTTATTGTTGCCCCTGGTTATTTTAGGGGTGACGTTTCTGCTTTTCTTTTTAACCCAGCGGCTCAGCCCGGAAATGCGCGCTTCGTTATACATCAAAGACCCCCGGCAAATGGGCTCTTTGGAAGAAGTCATCCAAAAATACGGGTTGCGGGACAATGTATTTAAGCAATACGGCCGCTGGTTGGGCAACGCCTTAAAAGGGGACCTGGGATACAGCCAAAGTGCCAATATGCCGGTATCCCAAGCCATTAAAGCCTATTTGCCCGCTACGGTGCAACTGGCGGTAGTGACGATTATTTTGGTGGTCTTTTTCGGCGTGTGGTTCGGGTGCGTGTCCGCCGTTAAAAAGGATAAATGGCAGGACGTGGCCGCGCGGTTGTTTTCCGTGGGGGGCTTTTCATTACCGATTTTTGTGTTGGGCTTGTTATTACTTATGCTCTTTTACGGCAAGCTCGGCTGGTTTGCCCCCGGCGGCTACTCCGTCTATACGGATGTGGTAGTTCATAGCGGGAATTTCCATACTTATACCGGTTTTTTGTTGGTGGATGCTCTGCTCAACGGTAATTTGCGGGTGTTTGGGGATGTGTTATCCCATTTAGTGTTGCCGGCGGTCACGTTGTGCATTGGCTCTTTTGCGCTGATGGTGCGCGTAATGCGCTCCAGTATGTTGGAAGAATTAGGCAAAGATTATGTGCGCACCGCCCGCGCCAAAGGGCTTACGGAGCGCGCCGTCACTTATAAACACGCGGGCAAAAATGCCATTATCCCGGTGATTACACTGGCCAGTATCCAGTTTATCCGCTTGTTGGGGGGAACGGTTATTGTGGAAACGATTTTTGAATACCCCGGTATCGGCCGCTTTGGCGTTATTGCCGCACAGCAGTTGGATATTGCGGGCATTATGGGGTTTTCCCTGATGGTGGCAGTGTTGTTTGTATTAGGTAATTTACTTTCGGATATTTTATATACGGCGGTGGACCCGCGTATCCGGCTGGATTAACAAATGTTAGAAAACCGTATTTTTAAGCGTTTTATAAAAAATAAAACTTCCCTGTTTGGGTTGGTGTTGGTGTGCTTTTTTGGGTTGGTGGCCTTGTTTGCCCCGCTGTTGGCCCCGGCACAAAACCCCAATAACCCGTATCAAATGCCACAGAGCAGTTATGATATTGCGCCGCAAACGCCGTCTGCCCAACATTGGTTCGGCACGACGGAACAGCAGTATGATTTGTTTTACGGCGTGGTGTGGGGGGCCCGGTTGGCGTTTAAGATTGGCATTAGCGTCACCTTTTTTGCGTTTTTAATCGGTATGTTGGTGGGCGGCGCGGCGGCGTATTTCGGCGGTGCGCTGGACGAAGTGCTTATGCGCCTGACGGACGTGGTGTTTGCGGTGCCGTCTTTGGTGCTGGCTATGGTTATTGCCGCCATGTTAGGGCCGGATATACGCAATATGATGATTGCCCTGACCGCCGTGGCGTGGCCGTCTTACGCGCGGTTGGTGCGCGGGGATATTTTGTCCGTCAAACAGCGCGATTATGTGACGGCGGCCCGGGCTTTAGGCGCGCGCGGCCCGCGGATTATGTTGCGCCATATTCTGCCCAATTCCATTTATCCGTCTGTGGTGGTAGCCAGTTTGGATATTGGGTATATTGTGCTGACGGCGGCCTCGCTTTCCTTTTTGGGGTTGGGGGCTCAGCCGGGCACGGCCGATTGGGGGCAGTTAATTGCCATGGCGCGCAACTGGGTGTTGGGAACGTCCGGCAATACGCTGGCGTATTGGCACACGGTGTTTATCCCCGGCGGAGCAATTTTTTTGTTTGTATTGGGTTGGAACCTGCTAGGCGACGCGTTTAGAGATATTTTGGACCCGCGCCAGGGCTGATTTTTACTACAATAAAGAAAAGAGGTCTTTTATACCTAAAAAGAGGATAGAGCTATGATTAGACGTAAAGATTTATATACCGCTTTAGCTGACAGTGCGTTCCGCTACCCGGAAAAAGTGGCTTTAGTAGAAGCCGGAACCAAGCGTTCCATTACTTACCGGGAACTTCTTGTGCAGGTGGACCGTATTGCCGATATGTTATTTGAACACGGCATTAGAAAGGGCGACCGCGTGGCTGTGGCGCACCGCAATTCCATTAATGTAGTAGCCACCAATTTCGGTTTATATAAATTGGGCGCGGTGTGTATCCCCATGAACTTTATGGTGACCAAGCCCGAAGAACTGATTTATATTTTGAAAGACTCCGGCGCAAAAGCCGTTGTCACGCAAGCGGAATTTATCCGCCATTATGTAAAAATTTTGCCGGAACTGTCGGAATTAAAAACTATTTTTACAACGGACGAAATCCCGCTGTCCGCCAAAGACTGCCCGATTGTGGAAAAATTCTGGGAACAGGTGGAAAAATCCACCTTCCACGAAGAAACCGCCAATCCGGCCGCCGGGCTGGAAGATTTAGCCTTTATTTTGTATACGTCCGGCACCACGGGCCTGCCCAAAGGCGCTATGCTCACGCACGGCAATTTGGCCAGTAATGTCATTTCCTGCGCGCAGATTTTTAAGATTACGGACGACGACGTTTTCTTGTGTTTACTGCCGATGTTCCACTCTTTTGCGTGGACGGCGTGCGTGATTATCCCCATGTACTTAAACTTAAAAGTGGTTATTGTGGCCAACATTATGCCGGCCAGCCACTGGTTGAGCGCCATGGGGGCCGAAAAAGTGACCGTTATTTTGGCCGTACCGCAAATTTATGCGGTGCTTTCCAAAGAGGCCAAGGGGCTCAAACAGCTTTATTTGCGCTTTTGGCCGTTCAAAAACGTGCGCTTTGCGGTATCCGGCGCGGCTCCGCTTACGCAGGATATTAAAGACCGTTTTGAAAAGAAAATCGGCGTGCCGATTTTGGAAGGCTACGGCTTAACGGAAACCAGCCCGGTCGTCAGTGTAAATACGGAAGAACTCCAAAAAATCAAATCCGTCGGCCCGGCTATTCCGGCCGTAAGCGTGATTGTGCTGGACGAAGACGGCAAGGAAATGCCCCGCAATAAAGAGGGGGAACTTTGCATTAAAGGCCCCAACGTATTTAAGGGCTATCTGGGCAACGAAAAAGCCACCCACGATGCGTTTACAGACGACGGCTGGTTCAAAACCGGCGATATCGGCGTGATTGACGACGACGGCTTTATTTTTATTAAAGACCGCAAGAAAGATATGATTATCATTAAAGGGCTGAAAGTATTTTCTGCCCAGGTGGAAGCCGTCATTTGCGAACATCCGGCCATAGAAGAATGTGCCATTATCGGCGTGCCGGACGGCCGCGGCGGCGAATTTATAAAGTGCTATGCGGTTAAAAAAGAAGGCGCGCAAATTACGGATGCCGAATTTAACAAATTCTTAAAAACGCATTTGGATAACTACAAACGCCCGCGCCTTTTTGAATTTGTGGAAGAATTGCCCAAAAATGCCCTGCGTAAAGTGTTAAAGCGGGAACTGCGCAAAGACGCTATTGCCAAATTGGCCCAACGCCAAGTAAATACGGAAGAAGGAATGTAAATGACGGATTCTATCGCCGCGGTTATTAAACGCACTGCCCCCAACGCACACTATGTGGGGGGCATTGTGCGTAGCAGTTTATTAAAACGCTGGTCCGGCGATATAGACCTTACTTTACCGAAAGAAGAAGTTAAAAAAACGGCCCTTGCACTGGCTAAAAAATTGCACGCGGCCGTGTTTGAAATGGACCCCCAATTCGGCGTGTGGCGCTTGGTCACGCGCCGGGAAGGGTTGCAAATTGACCTTTCGGCCTGGCAAGGCAACACCTTGAAAGAAGACCTGTTGCGCCGGGATTTTACTTTTAATTCCCTGGCCTATCCCGCCACGGCGCCGGTGCAAATTTCCTTAAAAAAACAAGACGGCAAAACCCGCGTTTTATTAAAGGGGTTGCGCCGCGCGCAAATTGTGGATTATTCCAACGGTATGCAGGCGGTGCGGGAGCGGGTAATCCGCTTAAATTCCCCGCGCGTGCTGGCGCAAGACCCTTTGCGGATGTTGAGGGCTTTTCGCTGTGCGGCGGAGTTAAAATTTACCATAGACGGGAGCGTTTTGCGGCAAATTAAAAAAGATGCCTCTTTGATTTGGCAGAGCGCCGGGGAACGCATACAGGAAGAACTGGTGCGCTTGTTTAACACCTCCCAAGCGTACGAAAATGTTGTGCTGATGGATAAGTGCGGGCTTTTGACGGCGGTGTTCCCGGCGTTAGAGCCACAACGCACCTGTGCCGAGGTTTACTACGGCAAAGGCGGCGTGCTGACCCACACCTTAAACACGCTGCGGCGTATGGAATTTTTATTGGATAATTTGCCCAAGGCGTTCCCTAAATATGCCAAAAAGCTGGCTCCGTTGGCGCAAGATAAAGCCCTTTTTAAGATGACCGCCCTGTTGCACGATTTAGCCAAGCCGTCCACCGCCAAAGTGGTGGGGGACCGTCTGCGGTTTTTTTATCACGAAGAACGCGGCGCGCGTATGGCCAAAAAAGAGCTGGAAAAATTGCATTACAGCCGGGCGGATATGCGCCTGATTTGCGCCATGATTGCGGAGCATTTGCGCCCGAGCAATTTGGCCAGTAATGATGTAATTACGGACCGCGGCGCGTATCACTTTTTCCGGGATTTGGGGGATGCCGCCCTGCCGCTTTTGCTGTTGTGTTGGAGTGATTACACCAGTTATGTGACGGATGCCCAGCTTAGGCGCATTTTGCCCCGCAGCGGGGAGCGGATGATGAGTTTGGAACGCGCCAAAAAAACGGCCAATATCGGCAAAACCCTGCGGCATTTGCAAGTGCTTTCCTTACTGCTTAAAAAGTATTTTGAACAACCCAAAAAAATAAAGCCCACCCAATTAATTAACGGGCGGGAAATTATGCAGGCGCTGAACATAAAGCCGGGCCCGCAAGTGGGGGAACTGCTGGAAAAGGTGGCCGATGCGCAGGTGGAGGGAAAAGTAGTCACCAAAGAAGATGCCCTGGCGTTTTTGAAAAGTTTACCCCTGTCCGCGCCGGAAAAATAAGGATTAAAAACTATAAAATAAATCCGGGTCTGCGTTTGGCAGGCCCGGATTTTTGTGCGTTCAAAAGCGGTTTATTTCTTGTTTTTGTAAGCATCTTCCAACGCTTTGGAAAGCTGGGCGGGGGGAATATCCCCAATGCCCAATACGCGCGCGTTGAAATCCGCCGCACTGAAGAGTGCGCCTTGTTTCTTTTGATATTTTTGGCGCAGGGTTTTAAGCGTTTCGTACCCGACGGGATAAGAAAGCGCTTCCCCGGGGAGTGCGGTGGCGGATTTGATGATTTTTTCCGCTTCTTCTTTTTCAAACCCGTTGGCCTGGGTTAAAAAGGTCATGGCATCCGCATAGGAAAATTGCCCCAAGTGCAAGTTTACATCCACGGCGGCCGCGGCGGCCCGGCGGTAGTCTTCAAAGGCCAAAAACAGGTTGTCCGTATCGGTGATAATATATCCGGCCTCTTGCGCGGTGTGCTGGGCGTAAACGCTCCAACCGTTATTGAGCGTAGGCACGCCGTAGCGTTTGCGTATGCCGCCCAGCGCATTTTGCTGAACCGATTTATAATAGCGCCCGGGCACCAATTCCCCGGCAATCATCAGCTTGCGGGCAGAGGGGTTTAAGTCCTGCACGGCCATTTTGTGTTTGGCCAGTGCGTTGCCGGTGGGCAAGCGGACAAAAAAGTCGTCCGTCGGCAAGTTTTGCGCCCCGTAAGGCGGCACAAATTTATAGGCTTGCATATACGCAAAATAAGCAGGCAACGCTTGCACATTAAACGGCCCCTTAAATGCTTTTACGGCGTTGCGGTCTGCCAAAAAATCGGCCGCGTTTTGGGCTTCCTGTGCAATAGAAAATAAGATGTTGTTGGTGCTTGCGTCCAAGGCCAGGCGGTTTTTTATGGTGTAAAAATCAGCCGCGGTGGGCAAGGGCGCTTTTTTGTTGCGTTTTTTCTTTTTGGCCTTTTTTACCGGGGCGGAGCCGTCTTCGGTAATTACTTCGGCTTCTTCGTCGGCACTGACCGTAAAGGGTTCCAGCGCTTCTTGCAGGTTTTTGCGCGCTTCCAACAGGCGGCGTTGGGCCGCTTTGCGCAGGGCGGAGGGAGAATCCGTAATAAAGTATTTATTTTGCAACACAAATAAGTAGTCTTTTTCGCCCAGGCGGAAATCCGGCGTTTCTTCTTGCTGGGAAAGCGCCTTAAAATACTCAAACATATTTTTTAAGTTTTTGCGGGCGATATTGGTTTTTTTAACCGCATCTTGCCGGGAGAGGTCGTCTTGCGCTTGGGTTTGCAGGCGGTGGGAAACTTGCTCATAGGCCAGATAGGCGTAATAGGCTTTTTCCATAGCCAGTTGGGCCAAAAAGGCAGACGGCGCTTTTAAGTTTTGGCGGGCTTCAGCGGCGGTTTGGGCCAGCGCGGCCGAGCGGGCGGAGAGCGCTTCGTTCTGGCGGGTTTGTAAACTTAAACGCTTTAGGAGTAAATCATATACCGCGTCATACGCTTGGGTGTAGTAAAGCGGGTCCGTAGTTAAACGGTTGCGGTTTAGTTGCCAAATTTCGTAATTTACGCGGGCTTTTAACAAGGCGTAATCCGTGCGTTTGGCGGGGGAGAATTTTTCGCCGTGCATTTCTTTAATGGCGGTTTGCAGGCTTTGCAGGGCCAGCAGGGCGGCTTGGTCACGCGCCGGGGTGCGGGTATCTAACTGCGTATTGGCAGATTCAAACCCCAGCAAGGTGGCCCGCTCCGGAAAGAACGTAAGCATAATGGATTCATAGCGGTTGGACGCTTCCATTAAAGCGTTGTCTTCCATCATGGCGTCAATATCGTCAAAAATGGCGAAAGGGTCGCCGGCGGAGTGCGCCGGATAAGCCGCCAATAAACTAACGGCAACCAGCGCAAGAAGGGTTTTCCATTTATTCATTTTGTGTCCTTATAAGGTTAAGATATTCTATTATTATAGCAAGTTGAAAGCACTTCTGCCCGCGGGATAGTTTTGCACGTTTGGGGCAAAATATGGTAAAATAAAACTATATTAAAACGCCGTAGGCGGAGCCGTTCTGCCGTTTGCCCGCCCGGGCAAAACGCAACAAATACCGCGTTTTTTGCTATAATTAAAGTATACTTGTGACGGGCCATTAGCTCAGTTGGTAGAGCAGACGCCTCTTAAGCGTAAGGTCGTGAGTTCGAGCCTCACATGGCCCACTTTTTACTTTTCAGCTTTTCATTCCCTTTCTATTTTTTTGTATACACCGATGTTTTTGACACATTATTATTGCGCCCGTTTGTTCACCCGTTTGATGTGTTTAGCTATTTGGAATATTTTTTTGCGGTTCCCGGCGTGTATGCGGGGGGCCGGCAATTTACAGTTGCAAATATGGTATAATAAATAAATGTATGGGCCGCTAAGTAAGGGGCCGCCCGGGCAGATAGGTATATTGCTTGGGGGCGCACTTTGGCCGGCCTGCTTTTTTCGTGTAAATAATTTTAATAAAAAAACGGACGGATGGCGGAATCGGCAGACGCGTACGCCTTAGGAGCGTATGGAGCAATCCGTGAGGGTTCAAGTCCCTCTCCGTCCATTTTTTGAACCAAAAACAGGAGTGTAAGACATGTCTATTTTCAAAACCGCAGAAGCGGGTGACGTAAAAGCCAAACAGCTGTCTAAAGAAGGCTGCAAGGTCACTTTAGCCGTAGAAGCTACCCCCGCTCTGGTAAGCAAATGCTTTCAAAATGCCGCCGTACAGGTGCAATCCCGTGCCCAAATGCAGGGTTTCCGCGCCGGGAAAGTACCGCTGGATTTGGTCAAACAAAATTTTGGCGGCCACATTAAAGAACGCGCCTTGGATTTAACGGTAAAAGCCGCCATTACCGCGGCTATGGAACAGGCCAAATTGAACCCGGTGGCCGTGCCGGTGCTTACCAAAGGTGATTTTGCCGCTTTTGACGACGGCAAAGCCTTCAATTTTGAAATTGCCGTAGATGTTGCGCCGGAATTTGACGTAAAAGATTACAAAGGCATTACCTTAACCAAAAAAACCGAAACCGCCACGGATGCCGAAGTGCAGGAAAATTTGGACCGCGTTTTGGATGCCAACGCCCGCTTGGAAAACACCGCGGATGACGCCGTTATTGACGACAAATGCTATGCCGTGGTGCATTACAAAGGCCAAAGAAACGGCAAAGACGACTACAAACTGTCTGCCGATAGCGAACTGATTGATATGGCCGCCCCGCAAACCATGCCCGGCTTGGCAGATGCCATTAAAGGGCTCAAAAAAGGCGATAAAAAATCTTACGAAACCAAAGAAGGCAAAGATACCTTGTCTTTTGAAGTGACCGTAGACGAAATTAAAAACAAAGTATTGCCCAAATTGGACGACGCTTTTGCCAAAGACATGGGTTTTGATACCTTGGACGCGCTGAAAGCCAAAGTAAAAGAAAGCCTGGACGAAGAAGCCAAACAAAACGCCCGCCGCGCCGAAACGGCCGAAATTGAAGACCATTTGATTAAAATGAATCACTTTGATTTGCCGCAAAGCCTGGTGGAAGAATATACGGAATCTTCCTTGCGCAACTTTGTCACCAGCATGACCAAAATGAAACCGGAACAGCTGACGGCCGAACAGCGCAAAAGTTTTGAAGAACGCATCCGCCCGTCTGTGGAAAAGGACTTGCGCGTAGGGTATATTATCCACGCTATTGCCAAAAAAGAAAATTTGGAAGCCACGGAAGCGGATTGGAAAGCCGAACTGGACAAGAGCTTAGCCAGCGCCAATAACAAAGCCGAAGAAAAGAAAATTAAGGTTTTCTTTGACGAACGCAAAGCGCACATTATGGCTACCTTGGGCGAACGCAAAGTTTTTGAGTTCCTCAAAAACAACGCCGTCACCAAATAGTTTACGCCGGTTAGTTTGCGGCCCCGCTAGGCAATTTATGCGGGGCCGTGGTATCTGTAAATTTTGTGTAGTGCCAACGTTTTAGGCGTGCCTAAGATGATTGGTTTAACCTCAACGGGGAGGGGGGAAAAGAGTTGCTGCTCTAACCCTCTCCCCGCTTTTTTATATTTACGGCTGGTGGTAAGTTTAGAGATTAACGCACAAGGGGAAAAATAACATTTTTCCCCTTGTTTGCGTTTTATGGCAAACAATTTTCCAAATTTAAGCCCTTTTGCACCGCCTTTAGGCTTATGTAGCTAGCGCTACACCGCGCCTAAACTAGCGGCGCAAAATCATCATAAATTTGAAAAATCATGCTACAAACACTCACTCTTGTACTGCTCTGCAGGGCAACGCCAAGGAAGAACGGCGACGGCGGGCGGCATTTGGTAAGTGGCGATTTTAACGCACAGAAAGCAAAATAACATTTTGCTTTCTGTTTGCGTTTGATGGGCAACATTTTTCCAAATTTGGCCGTCTGGTCGGTCCCTTTGGGCTTATGTGGCATTCAGCCACACCGCGCCCAAACTAAGGCCCGCCCATACGGCGCAAATCTGAAAAAACAGCCTGCGAACAATTATTCTTGTACTAGCACGAACGGCATAAAATAAAGCGCTGTTTTTCCTCCTTGCTTTTGTTCTATATTTTTGTTATGGTGTATTTGTATGTGTAGTGCGTATGCTGTGCTTGCCATTACATAAAAAATAACCAAAAGGCCGTTTGGGCCATTATCTTATCAAGGAAAAGGGTATGAAAAATATAATAATAACAGGTTTGTCGCTTTTATTGGTTGGCGTTTCCGCACAGGCGGAGGTCATCCAATCCGTAAATTTCAACCCGGCACGCTTTGGGCAGTATGAACGCTTGAAAGTGTCGGAAAAAGCCACCTTAAAAGGCGGGCTAAAGGCCCAGTCTATGCGCGTACATTCCGCCGGAACGATTAATTTGGAAGAAACACCGTCGGCCGAACAAGGGCGCTTGGCGTACGATATTATTAAGTTGGACGGCTCCAACGGCTACTATTCTTTGGGTAGCTCGTTCCCGGAGAAACCCACTTTAAGTTTTCCCTCCACTTGCTTTAGTTCTATGGAAAATTGCGTGGATTCCACCAATACCGGCGCATTAAAAGTGGCGTTTTCGGACGGCAAAGCGCGTTTCCATGCGCCGAACAACTATTCGGATAATCCGTCCAGCCGTATCCGCCAAATCACCACCAATGCGAATTTGTTGCGTTTAGAGGCCCTGTATGCCACCATTCAAGGCGAGCTGAATGTGACGGGGAACGGGGGGTATACTTTTAGAAACGGCGCCTCCGATACGCCTTTGCGTTTGGCGGGCAACTGGATTCCGCTGCCCAGCGCCAGCGGCGCCCCAACAGGCAGCACCTTAACATGGGAAACACGCAAAACGGTGAAATATGCAAACCGCGGCGGGGAGCAAGTGCGCGTATTAGTTCTAAAAGGGCAAAATACCTCTTCTTCTTGCAATAAAACCTGCCATGATGGGACTTGCCCCAGTGGTTATACCGGTAAAATTACTTACAGGTTGAATACCACCACCTGCTCTTGCGAAGTTGCAAGCAATACTTGTAAGCCAAATGAAACATATAGATGGATTGCGCACGCTAACGGGAATATTCCGGCTTGTGTAAATTGTGGTTTGTCTGTAGATAACTGCCGCCGTGGCAGAACGCCTAATGGGAATACCATTACGACTATTCCAGGCTATAATGTACCTTGCTCTAGCACTACTTGCAATGCTTCTACATTACACACTTATTGTACAGATGTGTCCGTAAGTCAAGCTCCAAACTATCATGAAACTTGGCAATCTTGTTTTTATCATCAATTCGCTTGTGAAAAAAAATAAAATCGGTCTTATTTATCAGTAATAATTTTTATATGAATATCGCACAGGACTCCCCACGCTCTCGCTTGGGGAGTTTTATTATAGGGTAAAGCGCGGCCCGGGGGTTATTCCCAATCTCTGGTTGGGCGTTCCGTTAGCCCGGTAATGTGGCGTTTGAACTCCTTGCGTAGTGTGGCTAAGTCCTGCGCGTTGGTGGCTATAAAGCAGAAACCCGCTTTGCCGTCTTCCACGCCGGACGTAAGCACCACCCCGCCCTTAAAAGGAATGGCGGAGTTGATTTTATCCAATTCGTCAATCAATTTTTGGGTAGTCCATTTGGGGGCAAAGCGCATTTTGGTATCCATATAAAAATGCAAATCCCGGCGGTTAATGCCGTACACGGTGGAGGCCAACCGCAAGCACAGCCCAAACCCGTTATAGCGGGAGTTGCACTCCAGGGCGCGGAGTTTTAAGTCGCCGTCTTTTTTGCGTATGGCCCAATCTATATTAATCTGCCCGCGCACGCCTTTGCCGTAATAGTAGCAGGCCAACATTAAGGATTTTTCGCGTATTTCGTCCAAAATTCCTTTGGGCAAGCGCTGAAAGGGGAACGAACATCCCTCCCACGCCTCTTTATGAATCAGCTGGCTGTCTATCCCCACAAAAGAAACCTCATCATCTTTTAACATACACAAAGAGCCCAGCGTTTTGTAAATTTCTTTATAACGCTCCAAATAAAAATCGGCCTCTTTATGCTCTTGTTTAATAAGGGGCAGTAAATCCACCAAATTCCCTTTTATATTGCCATATCCGCCGGCGGAAAACGGCCTGCGCAAGAGGTATGTTTCCTGCGGGTTGAGGGTGGCTAAAATGCGGGGCACTTTGTTCATGCCGGCTTCGTACACCGGGGCAATAGTGGGTATGCCGAATTTTTTGCACAACTCCTTAAAAACCAATTTGTTGTTGGCCTCTTGCACGGCAATAGAGTTATTAAGCAGTTTGTTTTCACACAACCAACTTAAATGCCCAAATTCTTTGGTGTAAATCAGCGGAATGACTACATAGCCCATGGCGCACAGGCGGCGCAGTTTTTTAAGCAGTTCTTCGTCGCGCGAAATGGCCGCCACCAGGCTTTCGTCCGGCCGTTGCTCTTTGGGTAAAAAGACCCAATTTTTATGTTCTATTTTTTTGATGCGGGCCATGTAGTCCAAAAACGCCTGGTCCCGGTGGATAAGAGGGGATAACACGCAAAAATCCCCCGGTTTTAAGAGCTGTATGTATTTAAGCGAATGGGTTTTTAATGCGTCCAGCGCTTTACTCTTAAAAACAAAATCGTCAAGGTTCAAAATCCAAACTTTATGTGCCATTTTTTTACTCCGCACGGCGTTTGAGGGCCGGCAGTGTTGCAATATCTTAAAATTATATAAAAAACGCACTTGTAAACGCAGTTTTTTTCTAACATTAATGACGAATCCCCCAAAAACAAGTACAATACATTTATGGACGAAAAAAACTTTCATAGCGGTTTTGCGGTATTGGCGGGGTTGCCCAACGCGGGTAAATCCACGCTGCTGAATCATTTGGCGGGGGGGCTGTTGTCACCCGTCACTAATAAACCCCAAACTACGCGCCAAAACATTTTGGCCATTAGCGAGGGGGACGGCTACCAAGTGGTATTTGTGGATACGCCCGGCTTTTTGGACCCGCGCTATAAGCTCCAGCAAACTATGCTTAACGCCGTGGACCGCGCCGTGAGCGAGGAAGCCGATTTGGTAATTTTTATGTTGGATGCTGCCGCCCCTTATGCACCAAATGCGGGGTTGGTGGAAAAAATCAAAAAAGTTTTTTGTCCTGTTTTTTTGGTCATTAACAAAACGGATTTAGTCAAAGAGCCCGCCCGCCTGGCGGAGCTGGAAGCCGCCGTACGCAAAGATTTGAAAATTGAAAAAACTTTTTGTATCTGCGCGGCCGAGGGCAAAGGCGTGGACGAGCTGAAACAGGCGGTTATCGCCGCTATGCCGCAAAGCCCGGCGTATTTCCCGCCCGGCCAGTGGACGGACCGCTGGGAGCGCTTTTATGTGGCGGAGTTCATCCGCGAGCAGATTTTTCTGTTGTATAAAAAGGAAATCCCTTACAGCACCTTTGTAGAGGTGGAAAAATTTACGGAAGACTTGGGGGATAAAAACTACATCCGCGCCATTATTCATGTGGAGCGGGAAAGCCAAAAGCCCATTATCATCGGCAAAGGCGGTGCGGCGATTGCGGAGTTGCGCACGCGGGCCCAAAAGCGCATTGTGGAGTTTTTGGGGCGCAAGTACCGGCTGGAGCTGACGGTGGTGGTGTCGCCGGAGTGGAGAAATGATAGTCAACTATTGGAGCGCTTTGGCTACATTGTAAGGTGATAACAACTGTTGGTAAGCTAGGTTTTCAATGCGCGGGGAACAAAATAACATTTTGTTCCCCGTTCGCATTTAATGGGCAAACAATTTTCCAAATTTAAGCCCTTTTGCGCCGCCTTTAGGCTTATGTAGCTAGCGCTACACCGCGCCTAAACTAGCGGCGCAAAATCTTCTTAAATTTGAAAAATCATGCTACAAGCACTAACTCTTGTACTATTCTGCACGGCATAAAACAAAGCGCTTTTTTCCGTCTAGCTTTTGTCTTTTGCCGTTTGCTGTTCAATGCCCCCTTTTGAACCTGTTTATAAAACCTATTTTGAACGGAATTATAAAGGC
>ERZ1034976.29-NODE-29-length-135133-cov-7.981833_pt1 | contig 135133 bp, 147 predicted proteins | sample MGYA00520623_ERZ1034976 | MGnify/ENA primary metagenome ERZ1034976 (study PRJEB33766, sample SAMN09781774) | gut metagenome | biome: gut microbiome | host: Homo sapiens | place: Madagascar | study: EMG produced TPA metagenomics assembly of the PRJNA485056 data... | reverse complement strand
GGAGCCTAAGGGTATGAGTGTACATACCTATGGTAATCAGCAGCCGATCAACCGGTACGTTTGTTTCAAGCTAAGGGACTCGAAGAGTCCTATGCGCCGGGGAAAAGGTTCAACGACTGTCGGGAGGACAACCTAATAAGCGCTCCCGTTAGGGTCTAAGCAGGCCCGAAGTGCTCCTGATTTCGAAAGGAATCAGATGATATGATCTGTGCTTCAGGGAAACCTGAAGGAAGCCCTCACCTGACCAGTGAGATAAGCCGGGTAGGTAGTAGCGCACCTATCTGAACAAGAACCACGAGGTCTTACGAAATCGACGTAAATTCTGAGTTTAGGTACTTGAGAATTTTGATATTCGTTGTATAGTGAAAAATAGGTCACTATAATACACAGGTTTGAAATGATTCAACGAGCTCATACAATTAAACTGAAACCCAGTAAGGCACAGTCGGTCCTGCTGTCGAAGACAGCCGGTACTGCCAGATACGCGTATAATTGGGGTTTGGCGAAATGGAATGAGCTTTATGAAAAAGGTGAGAAGTGTTCCGCTTACAGTCTGATCTCTCTGTGGAAACAGGAGCGTCCTGAATGGTCCTTAGAAATCGGAGCAGCCTGTCTGCAGCGTCCGTTCATGCACCTGGAAGGTGCGTTCAAGGCGTTCTTTCAGGGATTCAGAAGTCGTCCTACGTTTCACAAAAAAGGTCGTCGGGATAGCTTCTACGTTCCGAATACTCATTTCAAACTTGTTGGAAAGAAGATAAGGTTACCGAAGGTCGGTTATGTCAGAATGACCGAAGTTCTGAGATATTCTGACCGCAGAATTCTTTCCGCAGCTGTCAGACGGAAAGCCGATGGCTGGTATGTTGTAATTCAAGTTGAACTTGAGGAAGACCGCAGGACGGAATCTAACAGTTTTGTAGGAGTAGACGTAGGTTGTAAACATCTGGCAGTTGCCAGCGACGGTACAATCTGCGATACTCCTGGAAAATTGAAAGATTTAGAGAGACAGCTCCGTAGGAGACAGCGTCTCCTCGCCCGTAAGGCGAAAGGTTCGAAGAACCGTCAGAAAGCTCGTACTCTTGTCGCAAAGACATTTCAACGAATTCAAAATATCAAGAACGATACAGTTCACAAGTTTACAGCGCATATTGCTAAAAACCACGGTACTGTGTGTCTGGAAACTCTGGACGTTAAGGACATGAAAGAGGGAGAAAACAAGTACGTCCGTAAGGGCGTACAAAATTCCTGTATGTCTGAAATCTTGAGACAACTGAAGTACAAATGTAATAACTTCATCGAAGTTGACAAGTATTTCCCGTCCAGTAAGACTTGTAGTAACTGTCATAGCCTCAAAGCAGATTTAGATCTCTCGGAGAGAGTCTATAAGTGTGATAACTGTCACATAGAACTTGATAGAGATCTTAACGCTGCTCTGAACCTCCGTCAGGAGGGCTTCAGAATTTACACCGCAGGTCATGCGGGAAGAGCTTCTGGAGAGACTCGATAGAGTCTCGTTGAAGGAAGAAGATTCGTAAGAATCGTGAACAGTTGTGTATGGAAACGATACGTAAGTGTATTTGCGGAAAAGATCCGAAATTCATTCCTGCCATTTTGATCGGATCGTACGGTGCGCCCGCTTCTATAAAATGTACCTGTTCTCGTGAAGTGACAGGTGTTCTGCATTATATATCAAGGCATAGCACCGAAGACGAGAACTTAGATTATTCAGAAGAGTTGTCGAATTCCAATGCGATAAAACAGTGGAATGCAATGATACAAATGAAGTGTGAGCAGAAAGGATGTGTTAAATGATTGAACTTACATTTGTGGATGAGGCACAAGCACCGATTGCGCTGGATGCCGAGACTATAGCAGATGCGGTGAAAATGGCGATTGAGCAGGGCATCAGCCTGTGTGGCGTAGATCTGAAAGAAGCGGATCTGCATGAGCTTGACTTGCACGGTATTGACTTATCGTATGCAGATCTATCGTATGCAAATCTGTACGGAGTCAACTTGGATGGTGCATCATTGGCATGTGCGTTGCTTGTTGATACAAATCTGTTTGCAGCAAGTTTGTGTCATACTTGCTTTCGCGGAGCAGATCTGCATTACGCAAATTTAGGGAGGTCGCGGTCAATCGGCGCAGATTTTGGCAGCGCGGATCTGCATACGACTGACTTGAGCAACGCCGATTTCAGCGATGCGAAGTTAACCGACGTAGATTTGCGCGGTGCGAAAATGGTCGGCACCAATTTTACCCGTGCAATCTTGGTCAGCGCAGATTTGATGTCCGCAGATTTGGATGACGCGGTGTTGTCCGGAGCAGATTTAGATTATGCATGCTGGCCGCTGTGGGGTTGCTCTTTGTATGTAAAAATCGATAAACGGTTGTTTTGTCAGCTGTTGTACCATACGATGCGGCTTGGACAGTCGATCGATGATGCAGAGGTACAGGCACTCCTGAATGATCCTGCAGCGTTGTCCCTTGCAAATCAGTTTCATCATGTTACTGGGTATGGCAAACTCAAATAGGAGTATCACGATGCGAACACTTGATTATAAAAAGCAGCAAGAACTCCAACGTTCTCATCTTCGGGAAGAACAATGGCAGATCTTGGAATCTGAAAATCCTGATTGGGATCGGTGGAATGAAATTGAAGATGAGCTGAACGCGTTGGAGCAGGTGGACGAATGAATTCAAAATGTCCGCGCTGTGGAGCTGCGTTAATCCTACGCAACGGTAAATATGGGATGTTCTGGGGCTGCTCGAAGTTTCCCTCCTGCAGATTCACCGCAGATATTCAATGCGACCATCCCGATCATTATTCACATAAAGAGGCAGAAGCGGAACGGTTTGAGGATGAGCTTCGCGGAATCTGTATTGCATCCGTGAACGGAGGTTAAATACTGGGTTTTAGGCGGAAGAAACAAAGGAGTCATAAATGAAATGTCCGAAGTGCGGTTCAATCGAGCAGGAATGGTCACCGGTTGCAAATGGCATTGCTGTTTGTAAGAACTGCCGGTATCAGGGTGTACCTGATCTGGGGTCGAAGACCAATTTCGACTGGATCACTAAAAGCCCGGAGGTGTTGGCGGAGGGATCGGTGTGTAATCGCAATGGGATGTGGGAATTTAGATGGCATAACATTGCGATTATTCGTAAGGAAACCCGCGAAGCTGCGGTTGCTATGGCGATTGAATATCTTAAACAAGAGGTGGACTGATGGAGGAATTGTTACCCTGCCCCGGCTGCGGCAAGCACAACGGTGTGCTTCAGGACCGTGGATATGGTTTAAATGAATCTACATTTGAATATTGGGTTGAATGCGCGAAGTGTTTGACAATAAGATCTCCAATGTGTAAAACACCGGAAGCTGCGATTGATTGGTGGAATGAAAATGCAGAAAACGCAGCGTGGACTGATCGAATCAGGACATTTGCGAAAAAGTATGATGACCTGATTGCAGAGCGCGATCGTCTTCAACTGGCATTGATTAAGGTTAGGGAGCAAGCACGTATCTCATTTTTCAGCGATTGCGGACGTGGTGTAGAAAAATGCTTCGCGATGCAGCATATCCGAGAGATTATAGACAAAGTGTTGACTAAGGGTGGAAGGAGCGAATGTGAGTAAGGAAATACAGTGTAATACATCACGCATTGTTCCCGCATGTGTGAGCTGTTCTGCTTACCGTTCAAGTATTTTTCAAGGCGGTCATCCGACGTGTAACCGGACTAAACGGATTATTCGGGATGACCATAGTTTTTGTAAAGATTGGCGGCTGTCGGAACCTGTTCGCCGACGAGCGATCTATTTGCGTATCAGAGAGCTTGAGTTTAAGAACTCTGTAACATTGAAAAACAGTTAATAATACGGGAAAGAATAAAATGGATGAACCTATGAGAGCCGAGTGCACGGAACACATAAGCAGCCCTGAACGATGCAAAGGATGTTATCGGGAGCAGCGATGTGATCTCTGGAAAAATAAGACGCTTCGGCAACAGATTGAAGCGGAAGGTTGTGACTACTTTCAGGATCATGCGATTACCAATTTTGAACTTTTTTCGTCTGAGATTGAAGCGCTGGCGAACGCAATGGTATTTGAGACTATGCCTCATGTATGGCGATTCAGAATCGGTGAAATGATATCTGTACAGGCGTTCTCCAGTACAGATGAAGCAAAGCAGGCTGCTGTTGAGTATCTTCAACAGGCAGTAGATTCGATGTGAGTACGGTGGGGAAACGGTAAAAATGAATGAGAAAAGATTTAAAATCCGAGAATCTCCCAGCTGGGTGCTGGAGGACGTTGTCGAGTTTGGAAAATATTCCGGGCGGTTCATTGGGTGGATTGTTACTTACGATTTGGGATATCTTAAATGGATGTGCGCGGTCGATCCATATTGTGCAGCGCGGTACCGCAATGAGATCAAAGACATGGAAGAAACGCTGAACTCTCAGTGGTGGAAAGAACAGCAACAGCGGATGGCCTGCGAATCATGGAAGAAACGTCTTTCTGAGAAGCGTGGCAGTAATTTTGTAGATCGGATATCAGCGCTTATCAACAGTCGGGGTGGTATTGAATATCGACCTCCGAATGATTGTTTTGATTCGATCGACAGAGATTTGTATATGGATTTATATGAGGACGCGTTCGCAGGAAATCCGGTGGATTTTGGATAATGTGGAGGTGAATATATGAGTACACAGGGACAGATAAAAATATTGGAAGAGGTTCTTCATATAGCGGAATTGCGTGAAGAGCAGCAGCGAATCACGGAATCTGATGATTCGGACTGGATTCGTTGGTGCGAAATTGAAGATGAAATCGAGGCAATCAAAGGAGAGCGCAAGGAAGAGGATTGAATATAGGCAAATGCACGCGGAATTTGTCTATAAAGTATGTGAACACTTGAAGAAAGTGAGGGGAAAATGCTGATTTTATTGCATGACGGTAGCGGAAATGAGCTGATCGTCAACACGGCTATCATCGCGATGGTGCGTGAACAGTGGTCAAGCCATTTAATGTCTGTACGTTACATTTTGTCCACGACGACCGGCGGAGAAATCACGATAAAAGAGTCGCCACGGGAAGTAAAATTCCTGCAAGACCAGGCGGCTAAGAAAGCGAGGGGTGGGCGATGAAAGAAATCGGAATGCTGTTTTCCAGCGAGATGGTCCGGGCAATTCTGGACGAACGCAAAACGCAGACGCGAAGGCCTGCTCGTGATTGCCGTATCGACAGCCACGGCAATGCCTGGCAGGGCAAATGGAACTTCGGACAAGACGTGTGGGGGACGCCGCATGTTGATCGGTGGAGAAAACCATGTGATGTCGGCGACCGCATTTATGTGCGGGAAACGTGGTCGTACTATTATTTCGACTCTGATACGAAAAAGCAGTTCTATTACTACAAGGCTGATTACCCGGACTTTGAAAAAGGGTTTACGCCTGAGGGATGGGATTCTCGACCTCCCGCAGCTGGTGGTGATCGTTGGTATCCGTCGATCCACATGCCGAAAGCTGCTGCCCGAATTTGGCTGGGAGTGACCGATGTACGGCCCGAACGGCTGCTGGACATTTCGAGCCATGATGCGAATTGCGAAGGCTTCACAGAAGCCGGAACGCATCCGCGAGCAGATTTCTTGGCTGCGTGGGATCAATTGTATGGAAATGGAGCGGCAGAGGCTGACCCGTGGGTGTGGGTGATTGAATTTAAACAAATCGAGGTGAAGTGAAATGATCGATATGGATGATGATGATACGCGGGAGGCAGTGATCGGCATAGCGCTCGTATTAGGGTTTATTATGATCATGGTCATTGCTGTCGTCGCTGGATGTCTTGGAGGTTGCTATATCACGGAAAGTACGAAACGTGAATACATCAAACGCGGTTACGTTGAGCAGTGGAATCCTATGCGACAGAGAATGGAGTGGATCAGGAGCGATGATGTCGGTCATGAATGAGCATCTGCAATTCATTTGTTTCGTTGCCGGAATCGCTGGAATTATTTTGATGTTTGTATTAGGAGATGATGACTGACCATGCACAATGATATTGAGATTTCGTTACGAGACTTGGGTGGTTCTTCGTTTTATGATGTGTATGTGGGGCAAGCTCATTTTTATATCGATTTTAACTTTTTTAAGGACAGCAAGTATCAGGTTCCAGCGGAACTGGAACGAACTGTGCTACAATATTGCATCTCGTTCAACACAACACTGAGAACAGAACATCATGGTATTCATGAGATACGATTGAGAACTGGAAAAGAATTTTGTATTCCTACGAACTTCTCAGTAGAACACATCATCAATCGGATCAAGTTGGAGGCATCTTCGTGCTGTTCCGTTTGTTGCTATCGTGATGGTTACGGTAGTTGTAAGCGTGCTGAATGTGGTCAAAACTGGTCTTATGGCGATGTGCAGGAATGTGAAGGTTTCGCACGAGAACAGGGCGCATACCGCAGCCGTCATTGTCCATCAGAATTTTCCAAATGGCTTAAAATTAGACACGATGCGCATTCGTATATTACAGATGTCTATAGCAAGTTTCTTGGACGTGATAAGTATCAGGTAATATGGGATCGCAGGAAGTATGAATTTAGCGAGTACGACGAGGCGTATGATTTTATTGTATCCTCATTGGTGGAGCGGGAAAGTGTAAAAGCATTGCAGTAATTGAATTGGTATAGAGAGAATCATTTATAAAAAAAAGAAAGAAGGTTAAAATGGCGAGTTATGTGACAATCAAATTTCAGCATATCAGCGACATGACCATGTTTAAACGCGTCGCTGTCAATTCTGACGGATATATTGACTTTAATGTTCTATTACCCATGCCTGAAACGATGCATATCGATTCTCCGCAGTATGGAGAGCTTCCGGAAGGATTTGTTTTTCCCGATGTGAAAAGATTCAATTTAGGCGAGTTCTTGCAGAGATGCGCAGATCAGGGCGTTCCTGCGTCGCTTGCTTTGGCAGAGTATAATCGTCAAAAGTTTGGTTTTGCGGACTGGTACGATTGGTGTGTTAACCATTGGGGTACCAAGTGGAATGCACACGGAGAACTGACAGACAAGGCACCGGGTGAGCTTCCCGTGTTTCAGACAGCATGGTGTATACCGGAAGGCTGGTTGAGAGCTTTGGCAAAGTATGTGGATTTTATTTTGCTCTATGCTGATGAGGATATGGGAAGTAATTGCGGACGTATTAAGGCGTCTCATGGAGAAATGACTATTGAGAAGCTCGAATATAGCGCAGAGTCCATTGCGCTGGCATACTATATTCATTATTGCGGGAATGAGGGTAAACAAGCTCTGATGGAGGACCATGCGGATGGCTCCAGCAAGGAATATCAGGATGCGCTACAGAACTATGACGAATACATCTGTAAGTGGGTATGTTGAATATGAACGCGAAACTTTGGTTCCTTTACTTTGTTATTGGAATTGCGTGCGGTGTTTTATTTTCTTTGTTAAGGGGTGAAGAATGACTTGGCCTGAGGCACTCGTAGTTGTTGGTGTGAATTTTGCGATGTTCGGATTTTTGACAATTTTAGTATGGAGGATGTGGAAGGTATGAGTAGAGAGCGAAGCAAACAAACAGCTGAAACGCAACTCAGCAGCGATCGCACTGTGTCCAGTCAGACGTTAGAGGAGTTAAAGCAGCGATATTTTCAGCGGTATAAGTATGATCCTCGGCTGGCAGAACTGTTTGATCTGATACCTGCACACAAACTTCAAGAATACCTCATTGCAAAAATCAGAATGACCCCATCCGTTTATTTGAAAATTTTTTGTAAATTCATGCCTTCGTTCAAGTAACAAAAAGGAGAGATGACCATGCGTAAGATCGTATTTCAGGTAATCGTTACAACGATATCGAACATTAAGGCTGAGGACATTAAGAACGCCTTAGATGATCAGTTGTCCTCATTCAGTGAAACCGCAAATCTGTGCCATGAGGTCTCGATTGTACAAGATGGACAATTGGAATCATTGCCGGAACCTGCCCATGTTCCGATTCCCCACTATATGCCTGGGGACATGAACAATCCGTTGATTCCCAGCAATCGAGATTATAATGATGGTGTGATCAATATCAGACAATGGACATCATCTGCTGAGTGAGACACGATATGACTACGTATATCACATCAAAAGACTATGATCGTTTGTATGACCTTGTGAACTCAGGGATGAGGATTCTGTGTTTCACAACGCATCCAAATTATGGAAAACAACCGGCACAGGTGCTGTATTTACCCGAATATGAAGCATTGAGTATCGGTGCATTTTCAGCGCATCATTGTCGGATTGCACGTACGCGGGAAGAATTTATTGAACATTGTAAGGCAACTGAACTGGAATTTATCGATCCAGCAAGCCAGCAGGAAAATCGCAAAGTTATAGTCTATTACAAGGATTTGCTGAAAGAAATTCCGGGAGGAGCCGATATTCTGTGGGAAGAGCGATCCGTTGTAAGTCGGACGTTCGAATGTTGCGGCGAGTGCATGCATGAAGAATGGGGTGACGACGAGACACCTCTAAATGCATTGTTCCGTTTATACAAACGTGTAAGAATGGCGGCTATTCTTGATGCAGACGATTGATCCAATGAATCCAATGCATAAGACGACCACCGGCACGGTGTCTGATATTACTGAAGAACCGTCCGTAACGTCCGGATATCATCTGATACGAAGTACCACAAGTCGAGCGACAGTGCGTCCCGCATTAAAGTATTCGATGTATGAAGATCATACTGATGTACGTCTTGCATCGCGGTATCAAATACCGCCCGAACGGTTTCTGCGTAAATCCAAAAGGAAGAAGCGTAAATGACTACGAGAATCAATGAGCACTATACGATGACGAAACAGACGTTTCATCGGCAGCTGATGTTCGATTTGGCTGTTCCCGGCTGTTTTCGACCGTTGACTCGGCAGGAGATTCAAAAAGCACGGTTACCAAAGCCGGAACCTGTGGATGTGTTCCGCAATGATCCCCAGGAAAAACTCTGGAAGATTGCCGGCTTGCAGGATGCTGACAGGTATCTTGGATTGGCACTCGATGCTATCCGGTATTTTTTCTTTGGTAATAAAGACGATGACAATACGTTTATCGAGGGAAATCTTTATCGATATCGTTACGTTGATACGTTTGAGGATGGTCACCATATTCATTACGAGGTGGGGAAGTGGTTGTTCGAGCGGGAGTCGTGGAGTGGTCTGCTTGAAACAGAACCGCTCCACATCTGCTTCGATGAATTCGTTCGCCCGCTTCGGGATCATATCGCCGAACTCTTTCAACAAATCGAAAATAAGAAAATAGGAGTGTGTTATTAATGCTGAGACAACCTAAGGTATGGAGTGGAGAATATCCGATCTTTTTTGACGGGTCTGTCTGTTATGATGAGGAGATGCTGGCGGACATGCTTTGCACATTGGAGATAAAACCCAGTAAGGATCTCTATGTTTATTCCGCAGAGCCTATCTATGCGTCTGATGCACTGAAAAAGAATTATCTGATGGAGTGCGTCGAGGACGAAATGCCGATGGACTGCGAAGTTCCGGAAAGCCTGGAAGAACTGATCGACGAATTTATTGAAAAAGTCAACATGTATGAAACACCGTTGGGCTACTGGGAGGGTAATCTGCTTGCTTTGACAGATGAGCAGGTGAAATCGCTGTGTGTTGCCGTACAGAAAGCGGAAGACGCGTGTGCGACTGAAAAGCGAGTATCAGATGTTTTGTTATAAAGATATGACTTTTTGCGCGGCAGATGATTGCAGCAATCTGAATTGTCTGCGCAATACCAAGAGAGCTGATTTTCAACCGGACGATTTTTTCAAAGACAAAGTCGCCTATTCTGATTTTCAGAAAGACTGTCCGAATTATGAAAAGGAAAGTGAATGAAAAATTTTACTGAAACTCAGGAACGAATCGCAAATAAGTGTGATGAACTGAAAGCGTTACTCCTTGAGAAGAATCGAAAGTATGGAAACTCCGCATTGGAGCCCAAGCGCTGTTTTTCTAAGTCGTCCGTACAAGAACAAATCCTCGTCCGTATGGACGACAAACTCTCACGAATCCAGAATCGTCAGAACGATGAAGACGAAGACGTGTTCATGGATCTGGCAGGGTATTTGATACTCTACCTCGTAGCGAGAGATGCGGGGAAAAATTAAACAATGGAGACAATCATTAACGTAAGGTGGCTCTGGTAATGATTTTTAAACCCGATCAAATTAATACGCCGGTTCGGTCGTTGAAGAAAAGACGTCCTGACATTTATCAACTGCTTCTTCCTGAGTTGGAGTCGCTCTCGCCGGAACAACCGTTGCCGATGGATATTCCGTCCAAATACTTCGGGCAGATCTTTCAAAAGTTTCTCGACAGTTTTTCAGCGCAGCTGTTGCTCAAGAATTGCGATGGGGAGAAAGAGCTGGTTCACCTGCACCCAGTCTTTTATTACAATTCGGAGAACAAAACAGTTTCCGTAACAGTCGAGAACCATGTGCAGGATGTGTTTTTCGTATTGGAAACCGGCGTTCATTCTGTCTTTATCAGTTTTTATGACTATCCAGTGGAGAAAGCGATTGGTACTATGATTCGTCTGATTCTTGCGTTGCAAAAACACAGGGAGTGTACGCATGTATAGAAAGCAAGTTCTTGATCAGTTTGTCGAAGATGTGAGCGAACATCAACTGACGATCATGAGGGATGCCGGCGTATACCGGCATCTTTTGTGTAGAAATCCGAAATTCGACAAAATGTATGCGTTTGAGATTATAACTGCTCCGAATCTTCTGTTGTTTCATGGAGATTGCGGGACATTTGTATTTTCCCGGCTGCATGACATGTTTCAGTTTTTCCGCTCTGGCTGTGTGCGGAGTGATTTACCGTTGGGGTATTGGTCTGAAAAAATTGAAGCTGCTCCTACGGGCATCGATGTTATGCTGTATTCACAGCGGCTAGCGGAAGACGGTGTCCAGGCAGTCTTTGACGCATGGGCACAGTCGCAATCGCTGCAGGGGTCAGAATTGCGAGAGGCGCAAAATGAGCTTGATAACGACATTCTACCGTATTGCAGCTCACTTGACGATCTCTTTAGTCGCATCGGGTTAGAGCTTGAGTGTGGTTACACATTTGGGATTGAAGATATCCAATATCGAACGTTGCATCCGGCTGCGATCTGGTGCATGTATGCAATTGTCTGGGCGATTCAACAATATGATAAAGCAAAAGAATCAAAGGAGCAGAAATGAGCAGCAGTACATTTATTAACCCGTTCTTGTATGTCGAATGCGCTTCTGTGAAGCAGGCGGATGATCTGGAGTCCTGCCTGCAGCTGGAACAAGAGCGCGCACTGAGCATTGATGAGGAGGATGATATAAATCCGTTACCGATGCGATCATTCGATTTTCTGCGCGGTGGACCTGCGAATTCAACCAGAATTCAGATATTGTTACAGGACGATGATGATTGCGAATCGTTTGACAGTGATATCGTTCAATTGAATCAATGGCTCCAGGCTGTGTACAAACTGCGGATTCAAGGATATTGGATCGCGGAAGTCGATGGAATGAGATCTCGTGGCGAACTGAACGCGGAAGGCGGCGTTCGTTATACGGATGTAGATTGGTTGCTGCATTATTCCTGCGATCGAATTGATGGTTTGCGGAAGCTCGCAGAGTGGTGGGAAGAAAACAATGAAGCTGAGTAAAAAGCAGTAGGAGATATGGAGAGATGGATCTCGACTTAAAGATTGCGACAACGTTTAATGAGCGTCAATCTTATCTACGGAGAAAGGTTCCGCATGTATCGGCATTGACGACGTTGTTTCTTTATTATCCGCATGCGTGTGCGAACAGCCATTTTGTACGTCAGACGGATGGTTCGCAGTACATCTACAAACGAACGGATCCGTGTATATCGCATAGTACGATTACCGCGCCGCTGATTATGGAAATGGAGGAATACTTCAAGTCACTGATACCAACTTCTATGCAGGTGACGGATCTGCAGTGGACACATGAATCCAACAGGCATACGGTTCGATTCCAGTTCTGCGACCGTACGGATCGCTGGGTGGAAATCAGCGCGTATTCGGTGCACAAGCCGACTGCGATGGCGTTGCTGCTGGCACGTTGTGGTAAGTCTGACCGATTCCAGGCGTTATCCAGTTCTGCAGCGATTGTGCCGAATAAGCGTCCGATGCCTATGACGCGGGAGCGCCTGGTCGGTGCAGTAAGTGATATGAATGTCGTGAAGGAGCAAACTGATGTTGCTGTTGTAGAGAAGACCCCCCCTGTTGTTCAGGATTCAAGTCAGAGCCAGCATCGTGAAGTGCGGTATCCGGTACAGTTGACCGCGACGATTTCTGCGAAAGACATCTTGCAGTATATGCCGTATACCCTGGGACGTGCGTTACATTCTATTTTTTGCTGGACGCATGTTGCGGACGATGCGGTACTGGCATCGAAATACATTCGTTCTGCGATTGAATCGTTGGAGATATCGCAGCAACGTCCCGGTATCGGTGTATCTGCGGTCGCAGTCGCGTTGTATCGGTTATTGTATGCGGCGAACAGAGAATCGCGCCCGTTGTACATCGGAACGTTCATCGTAGAGGAAAAAGTTGCGACTGCGTTGCAGTTGTTACGGGAGGAGCAGGAACAGCTCTTTCAGACAGATCATTGATTTTTCGGTTGGAGTCACGTATGGTAACAGTGGGACACCTCTTAGCGGCTGTCGTGCAGTCCATATAACAGGCAAGCATCGATCCTGAGAAGCGTGCGACCCAGACGTACTCCTGCTTCACTCCAACCGGAGAGCGACGGCTTCGGCAATCGATGCGACCGTCGCATTTTTTATGTACCAATCTATCCATTGACTACAAGGTTACTGTTATGTGGAATGCTCTGATAAAACTCATATTAAAATGGGCTCATATGCATAAATGGGAAGTGGAAAGGACAGAGCTCGTCGAAAAGAAAGATACGCAACGATATCACAGATCGCTCACTTACATTCGGATTTACACGCTGCAGTGTAAAAAGTGTGGCATGCTGAAGTGCGTCAAATGCAACATTAACTAAAGAAAGATCACTTTTATGAGAATGACGATCCAAGAGCTGTGTCATTATTTCTGGTATTCAGCGGATTCGACGGGGGAACGCTATGCTGGCAGCTGTTCTGCTCGTGGACCCTTCTTTTATTCCTACAACACGACCATTGCCTGCAATTGTGGACGTGTTTACATGCTTTCAGAGTATGGATTCTCTCCTACAACGGCTACGAAACATCTGTATCCGTTACGAAGGGCATGTCCAAACTTGTCGCGAGCTATCTTCGTTCCGTTTGAATACAACGATTCGTTTTCATCTGTGCAAGCATGCGTGAAGACCATCTCGGAGCGTTTGCATCATCGATTGATAGATCCGGATATCATATTGAAATTTCGATATGCCGAACATCGCAGAATGTATCTGATGAGCGCGAACGCGTACTACGTTATTCTGGAGCAGTTGCATGAATACGATCCGGTTCGACCTACACCCGCTGAGCAGGACTGGATTCACCGGTGTAAAACGATCTGCGTTGAGACGAATAACAAACAGCGAAAAACGCTGTCAGCAGAAGCGCTGCAATTGCGAGCAAACATCCTGCACAAGAACACGGAAGCCTTTTTGAAAGATTTTTGGAAGAGTGTGCGTCCGATTGTTTCTGCAACAGATCGATATCCTGTGTTCGACTTTTTTGGCTTAGATCCGTTCTCTGCGTTGTGTTGTAACAACACGTACAGCAGGCGCGGTCTGGATTCAGAACAACTGGATCAATACCACAAACAGTCTGAACTTCATCTTTCATACTGTATACCGCAGTCCAACAAAACGGCATGGCGAACGACACAGGGTGTTTCCATTGAAGAGTCCTTGCTGAAGGCAGCATTGACTCGTTGGGTACAGGGACGGGTTTCTGTAGGACAGCATGTCGGTCCTTATGAGATTATACAGGTGCCCGGACTGTTCGCAAAAATCGGCTGTCATGTGATTGCCCGTTGGCATCTGGAGCAGATTGCATGGCACTTAATTCCGAAAGAGGCGGAACAAGCGGGAATTCCGAATCGGTTTCCGGATGGCACAGCGACGTTTTTCCAAGTATTCCGGGAGCATGTCGACGTGATGCGTCAGCATTGTCAGGAATTGTTGCGATTGATGCAGAAGAATAAGTCCAGTGAGGATGGCGAATGTCTTATACAGAAGGAGCGCGTATGGTTCTGGGAACATCTCAAACAGAGAATGCACCGCATCGAATTAAAGCAGCGTTAAAGGACCTTGTCATAGACGAACCGCAGTGGATGCAGCGGGGGTTGTCTCCCACAGCATCCGGGTATGGGAAGAAGATACCGACCAGATACAAATTGCGGTATAACAATCGACTGTATCGTATCTATGGATGCTGTTTCAGCAACGTTGTGACAACGTACATCGTCAGTCGTAACCGAACCATTATCGTCGATGTCGACGGGCAGTAAGGGGAAATGACTCTTTATTAGCCCCATCTAATGATATACAGGTTTGAGCTTAATTTTCGATCTTTAGAATACTACTATGTAGTATTTTCACGAAGTGTACAGATCCATGTAGATGCTAACCAGAACATTCATATATGGAGTATTTGGGTCACATGGGTCTGTCTATACTATCACACGTACAGAAAGACTATAACAATGGAATCTACATTTTGTTTTGAAACGGAGTTACAGGAGAAGCATGAGGCGACTGCACGTAGGTTGTTTTATCGGATCAAGCCGTTGCTGTCTGAGTGGGGATTGTCTGCTTGTTATATCGCAGGCGGTTGCTTTACGGATACGGTAAACGATATCGACGTGTTTCCTGTAGATACAGCCGAGTTTTCTTCGGTACTGAACAGATGCAAGGACTTGGAGACGAAACCGATCTATGAGTCAAAAAACGCATTGACGTTTCAGTATGACAATATCCGGGTACAGTTTTGTAATTACTGTTATCCGACGTTAGAGGCGCTGGTCGACTCGTTCGATTTTGCGCATATACAGGTAGGAGCGTATATACGTCCGATGCACGTGTGTAATTGTGATGGTATCGGATCATTGATCACATACTGTACAGATGACTATAAACGGTCTTTGCTGACGAAACGTACATGGTACACGCTATATGATGTGACGGATCCGGCTCGCATCGAACGGATGTATCCGCTGTCTTCGATGCTGCGGGCGATAAAATACAAAGAACGAGGGTTGATGTCGAAGTCTCAATATGCGACTACGTTGATCCGAATTCTGTACAATTTGCTGCGTCGCGGTTTCTCAGATTATGCGGATTTCAAAGATCAGCTGGACGCGGTCGATCTGGCTGTTATAACGAACAATCCATATTCTCCTAAGTTCAAAGAAGACGACGATTATGACTACAATCAGGTTTGTATGGAGTTTGAACCGTTGATGCAGGTATATCATATGCTGCATCATACTGGAAGGATTCAGCCGGCATCAGATGAGGAGCGTGAACAATTGATACAAGAAATAGAGCGGTATGAATATACTGCGCAGGGATTCGATATTGATTAACGAAACAACAAACAATCAGGAGACTTTTATGGAGTACGACAACAAGGACAACGAGGTGCGGGATATGTTCGATATGCTGGAACAAGCGGTGCCTTCGATGCGGATCAGTTCTCAGTGTATGAATGCGTGGTGGCAGGATGCGTTTCCGTCCCGGTATCAGTGGGTCGCGCACGGAACAGCGGGTGGTGCAGTTACCGAATCGCCTGCTGTGGTTGAAAACGCGCCGACGGCGACTCCTGCCGCGAAGGATGTGTTACGCGCTCCTGCGTATACCGTTTCTGAGATGCTGCGACTGTATCGGGAGTACACCGGTATCTCTGAAGAGCAGGAATCCACGACTCGGATCCTGGCAAATGCGATGGCACGGTATCTGGCGACGTTGGAGGACGATGTCGCCGCGATTCAGGACGTTGATGTAACAGGACCTGTTTCCGGCAGGTTATCGGATCAGAGTATGTTATCCTATGACTGGTGCGTCAGGCTGTTCCGTGCGTTTCCGAACAGCGGTGTAAAAAGCAAACGCGTCTGGTTGTCACGGAAGTTGATCGGAACGCCGGTTCGCATTGTAAACAGGAGCGCTGTTACACAGGAGGAGCTGGACCAGTATCGCGCAATTCCGGCATACGGTGAATCTGATATCAACGCCTGTATCCAGCCGCATAAGATCGAGTGGGAATGGGTAAAAAGTTCGGGTGACTCGGAGTATGCGTACGTACAGATTACGATGCGGCATGCTATCAAGCAGCTTCCGCAGGTTACGTATCGGTCGCCTGTATTTCCGTATTATGCACGGTTGGATGGATTGGCGTATCACTGGCTGAATGTGTATCGGTTGTGGCAAAAGCAAACAATGAAGAGCTTGGAGGAAGTGCTCAATGGAGAAGAAAACTGATAGCATCAAACGGACGGAAAGCAACGAACGGAGTTACGTTAAACTGTTCTGTCCGCGTTGTCGAGAAACACGACTTGTTACTGCAAACATGATTCAACTGGAGTACGGACACCTGGATGTTGTAGCCGATAGCAAAGGTCGTTGTGAATTAGACTGGGATACTGCTGATATTTCTGGTGCCTTTGAGTATGTTTGTGATGAATGCGGTGAACGAATAGCCACTACGCTGAGTGAAGTAGAAGAACGTTTGAAACAAGAGAATCACGAGTGAAGATCTATGGGGAGACAGTATGAGTGTTAAGGCCTATATCGCATGTAAGTATCAAGTGAAATTCGGCATATCGTTGCCTGCGGATGAGTTCCAGACGAATTTAGAGCGGATTGTAAGGGATCCGAATTACGAAGGCATCGTCGAGTGGACAGATCCGTCTTATACGATGTATGAACTGGATAAACTGAAACTGCAGTGTTTGATGCGCGATGCAGATATGAGCCCGGATCTTCGGGAATTTGCACGTGTCCTCGTTGAGTCCAGCGATCCGGAACTTGAGTATGTCCGGGTGGAGTTGTTTTAAATGGAAAGAACGTTATTATGGAAACAAAGAAGGAAAGAACGTTATTATGAGTTGTAATTCTGCGTACAGCTCGCTGTTTGTCATTTGCAAAACAGTGGAGCAGCGAGATGAGCTGCTGGCTCGTTTTCAAAAAGAGAAACCGGGTCAGGGAGAGTTTATTGCCGAGCAACTTTTGTCCTATGAGCCTCTGTATATCGATATTGATTTCCCTTCAAGTGAAGTATCACGCGATCTTGACCACTATATTCTGGGGCTCGATCGCTGGCTTTACGAGAATTTCAACCTTCATCTGGAAGGTCATTGGTTGTTGGAGGCTGAAGGTGGCGATTTTCGATGTGAAATCGCGGAAGGAAAAATTTCCGATGCCGCGTTGAACTGGCTGGAAACCTATACGGCGGAACAGATCAATGATATTCGAAGGTATGCGGAAGAGACGTACAAATGAAGATTACAGACAATGAATCTGCGATTCGTGCAATGACGTCTGATTTGAAGTCAACGTTACGGTTGTTGAACGGCGCGTGCCGTGATCGGCGAATCGAACCGCGAGATGGTTGCGCGTATCTGAAAGAACATAAGCATGGCTGCCGCAGTTGCAGGATCGGAAGATTGAAAGAACGGATCAAATCCCATTTGGAGGCGATTGAAGGATGTTAAATTTCATACGATCAATCGGGAGAGTTGTATGCCGATAATGCGGAAACTCGTATGTGACGAGTCTTCGATACGAGCGCGTACGTTCACTACACTGATGTGGCAGGTATCGCAAATTATGAATAGATTGTCACAGGCAGGCTATGAAATTCAAACGGTACGGTTTACCGTAAAAGAGTCGTGGTTTATCGACTCCTATGAGTGTAAGATACGCGCAACGAAATGGGTTCCGGATATTGAAACAAAGGATGGATATGAGTAAAGAGAGGAAATCGTCGACACAGAGCAGGAAATCCTGTAAGAACTGCAAGTACGGGCATAGCGTGCCGGTCGTTGTCGGGAGTGACAGTACGACACGGCTGGTCTGTACGCATCCGAACGCCTCACTGGAAACGATAGGGATTCCTCCCTTGACGATGGCGTGTCGGGTGGATGATAGGCTGTGCGGTATGTCGATGAGGTGGTTTGAGATGAAATAGCACAAATCCTTCCAGAAAATCAGGAAAAGTCACGATTGTGCTATATGGGAAAAATAGCACAAATCGTGACAACAAGAAGAGAAATACGATATGGACGATGATTTTTGGTACGACGGTGATGGTTGTATACGAAACGGGATTGACGGCGTTCCGATCGCAAATCTGGTGTGTTGGACTGATTTGCTGTATCTGTGGAACGACCCGTCTGCTACGTCGGAGCAACTGGATCGAATCGGCAGGTTGTTTGCGAAAGCTGTGGATATGAGGAACCTGCTGAAGGTAATACACGAAAAATACGAACTGGATGAAGATTCGGAAATTGCCGGTCTTTTGTCTGAAATCGAAGGAGCGCATGCATAAAATGGATATGGACATCATTTCAAAACTGCTTTTGGTTTTCCTTGTAGTATTGCTGCTGCTCGCCGGGTACGTACAGCTCATTCAGTTTTTTCTGCGGCGGTTGATTCGTACGTTGGAACAGTGCATCGATCAGCCGTCACGAGAGTTAGAAGCTGAATGCCGGCGCTATGAGCGTATTATCAAGATTCTGACGTTCGGTATATGGAAGTAAGTTGCGTGAAAGAATAAACGTATGAATTCAGAACCATGCTATTGTGGTGCGACGGACTGCCCGAAGTGTCATCCTGAACTGCAGCGATTGGAAGAGTGTCCATGCTGCGGCAGGAAAGCGCCGGTGTGGTATACGCAGGAGCATTGGGGTAAGACTTGTTGCGACCAATGTGATCAATCGGAGTCAGAGTAAATGACGGCAAAGCACCCTGTATATCGGATTCCGTCCTGTTTGGATTTGGAGTTGTTCGATCGTGTCGCGATTTTTTATTGTGACGCATACTACATATGGCGGGCTACCGGGGGTGCGCTGCAGAAAGAAAAAGAGAAGGAGTGTTCAAATGAAGATGACGCTGGGTCTGGATGTGCCTCGATTTGATTTGTGCAAGCAGGCACAAGAGATTGGACTGTACAGCAAATTTATCGGATTTCATACGTTGTGCGCATGGTACAAGCCGATGGCTGACATACAGGAATCTTTGTTGCTGTTCGCTGATTTTGAAGCGCATACACAGGGACAATTGTATCGGGCCCCACGTAGGTCCGAACTATGCGAATTACTGAGACTGTTTGATCCGAATATGTGGTTCCGTCTGCATTCGACTGACAGCGGTTCAACTGTACAAATTTGTATGCTTGTACAAGGACAGGTCTATGTAGTTACGGAGGTACCACAGGATACAACTGCGGTAGACGCATATCTGACGTTGCTGATTCACCAGTATCAACAGACAGCTTGGAGTAGTCGGACGAAAGTCTGTCGTGGCCTGTGCAACTATGGTTGGAGTACCGAGTATCAAAAACTGCTGTATTTGATATCGACAGACACGATTGTGGAGTATTATGACGATGACGCACGTCAACACGTCCTGTGTCACCTGGATCAGATGTTCGACAAGATGCCGGAAGCTCCGGATATTCATAAGGAGAAATTTCATACCTGGTGTCGGGAGCATCAAGTACGGTTTCTCCCACCGACGCAGACGGAATATTCGTTGTTTCCGGGACTGGAGACTCAGTGCCAGTGCTGTGAACAAGATGCTGAATCAGCTGTATCGTTGTGTGAGCGGTGTTTTTCGTCCGTTATGAAGAATCTGAATGTACCGACGAGTGAGTACCAGATGGTACTTAACATCGAGTCTATCGTACAGCGTGTGTGCAACGAATTCCAGGATCCGGAGATACAGTATGTTCATGCGGTATCTGCGATCGCATCGCAGCTTGGCGTTACGGTAGATACCAAGACTACCGTTGTGGATCCGCACACGATTCGAATGGAATTAAGCGTGTGCAATGATCGACAGGTCTTGTATACGCGGAGTTTTGACTGCAATGTAGAGGTAAAGGACAATACCAACAAGAAAGGAGCATCTTATGCCGACGAAGCCGACTAAGTATCACGCCGGTGATCTGGTTCGAGTCAACTTTAACTACAATTGGAGTATTCCGCAGCTGGTTCAGCTGAAGCAACAGCGCAGTATTGTGCTGGTACTGGATGGGCCGCGCACAGAAGAAAGCGTTGTGCAGTATCAGATCAGACTGCAGGACGTTATCTGGGTTCCGCGTGCTGCCCTGTTGCGCAGGGCGAATGAGAAAGAGCGACAGGCATATGCCAATGCAGTGGGCGACTGTGAGCATCGCAATAAGATGGATCATACCAAGGAACCGGAATTGGATCTGAAGTTCAAGGATCTGGATACGCCGGCGATCGACTCTGATTCGCCTGGATCGTTTGCCGATACGTTGAAACAGCTGTTTCAGGGGATTCCCGACGTTCCTGTTGAGCCTCTGAAGCAGGGTGACAAAGATACGGAAAAGACGTGTCTGCATCCACTGCTGGGGGCCGTCATCGATAAAACGTCTGCCGCAGGGAATATGCTCAGCGCATTGTTGCACGGACTGTTTGCGGATATGCCGCCGGCTGCCGGTGGGGATTCGTCGGCAGATGAGTGTACGTTTACGTTATCCCCTGCCGCAGAACAAGAGCTGGGAGATGCGTTTACACATGTGGCAAAGATTGCAGGCAAGCATGGTGTACCGTTTTTTGCATTTGCAACGATATCGCAGAAACGTGCTTCGGATACAAGTGATTGCTGGAAATTCGAGAATATGATGTCGATGCGAAATATGTGCAAGTCCCAGTGTACCAAAATGCATCAGGCAGTACAGATGCTGCTCTCGGATGACAACGAGTAACTGCAGCGTATTTACAGGGAGGGGCTTAGCCCCTCCCTGTGTTTTTTCTTTTAGCTATCATTTTATATGACATGTGAAATCCGAGAATTCTGTAGCTATGTTATAATAATGTGATACAAAAGACACAATAGGTGAACTTACATGCAAAAGCGGGCAGCGATCAAAACAACGCTTCAGCCACATCAGAAACGCGCATTAATCAAAGCATTGCGCAACAATTTGATTCTGGCGCATGGTACAGGGACTGGAAAGACACTGACTGCGATTGCAATTGCGGATGCGCTCGGAAAACCTGCGACGGCATTGGTTCCGGCACCGCTTGTTGCAAACTTCAAAAAAGAGATCGCTAAGCATAAGCAGGGAGGACCTGATATTCAGGTTATGTCGCTGCCAACTGCCGTTCGTAGAAATCTGCGGATTCCAACCGGCAGTACGTTGATCGTAGATGAAGCGCATGCGTTGCGAAATCCGGATACAAAGAGACAGAATTACGTTCGGCAACTCTTGCAAAGGGCTGGGCGAGTGTATGCGCTGACCGGTACGCCCGGATATAACGATGTGACCGACTGGGCTTCTTTGATCAACATCGTGGCGAAGCGTCCGGTTGTTCCGGTACAGGACGCGGAGTTTAAAAAGAGGTACATCAATCAAGTCAAGGTTCCTCCGACGTTGTGGGCGCGATTGTTATATCGTGCGAAACCGGGCGTTGTTCAGCAGCTGAAGAATGTGAAAGAGCTGCGTCGCGCGTTTGAACCGTATGTCGACGTGTTCGACAAAGAGATCGAAAAGCCGAAAGTCATAGACGAGTCAATTGAAGTACCGATGTCCGAAGATCAGACTTTGCTGTATCGATACCTGGAAGGAAATCTTCCCAGCGAGATTCGATATAAGTTGCGGCACAATCTGCCACCAAGTAAACAGGAAGCCAAACAGCTGAACAGTTTCTTGACGGGCGTCAGACAGGCATCCAACACGACACGCAGTTTTTCGGAGGCGTTGACGCCGGAACAGCTGGAGCAACAGAGTACGAAGCTGCGGGAAGCGGCGGATCGTCTGGCGAAGATGTATCGGAACGATCCGAATTTCAGAGGACTGGTGTATTCCAACTTTATCGGAAGCGGGGTAGAACCGTACGGTGAGCTGTTGAAAGCACGTGGCATTCCGTACCGTACGTTTACAGGTGCGTTGGACGCAAAGGATAAGAAACAGGTCGTTGACGACTATAACAGTGGTAAGATTCCTGTGATCATAGGATCCGGAAGCGCTTCAGAAGGATTGGATTTGAAGGGGACGAAGTTGATCCAGCTGCTGGATCCACATTTCAATGAGGCGCGTTTGGACCAGGTTATCGGAAGAGGCGTACGATATAAGAGTCATGCGCATTTACCGGAGTCGGAACGAAAGGTGACGGTGCAACGTTATTACAGCACGTTGCCGGATGATCGCTCCTGGCTCGGAAAGCTGTTTACATCTCCGACAACGTCTGTCGACCAGTATCTGGCAGCCCGCGCACAGGAGAAGCAACAGCTGATGGATCAAGTGACAAAATTGTTTCGACCGGAGAGTTGAAATGCGGACAGTACAGGATGTAATTCGTGATATTGTGACGACGGTTCCGGAAAACTGGAATCATAAAGAGGCGTTGACCCATGCAGGCGTGGGTGCGGGTATTGGCGGACTGCTCGGATTTCTGCTGAGCGGTAAAAAGCGACGGTTGCGCAATACATTGATTGGGGCAGGTGCCCTTGGTTTGGGTGGATTGGGAACATATGCGCTGAAACAGAACATTCTAGAACATACCGGTGGTCTGTATACGAAGAAACGGAAAGGACAGTTGCCTGCGCTGCCTGCTGTTTCAAAAGATCTTAACACACCCGGGCAGCACTATGTCGTTTATATGCCGGGTGCCGGCGAAGAGAAGCGTCCGGTTCCCACAAAAGCGTCGAAGAATACTGCGGTGATTCCGTATGGAGAGATCGACACTGCTGTGAACTTCATTGATTCTCTTCGTCCACAGGATACTGTGAGCCTTGTGGGATTCAGTATGGGTGGAGGCGGAGCGCTGAAAGCGGCGGAGCGTGCCAAGCATCCAATTCAGTCAATGTATACGTTGGATCCTGTATCTGCAGACCCGCTGTATGCGGCGAAAGTAAAGCTGTTCGGGTGGGACAAACCGAATACGGTCGGTATGTGGAAAAATATCCGACCGAAGGATTATACCGCGAAAACGATTCCGAACGCCTTTGTTCGAATGAATCCGCTTGTATTGGGAGACATTGCACCTGAGGGCAGCAACATTCATGTGAAGGATGACCATTCTTTGTGGACGACCGGTCTTCGTATACAGGAACAGCAGCCGGCAGAGTTGCAGCGTTTACGGCAGGCGCTATTACGGCTGGCTGAAAAACGTGAGGCATCTCACACATCGCGCAGCTGATTTTATCTGTAGAACGCCGCACAAAAAGACTCTGGCAGATGCATTGTAGCGGTGGTATATTGAGTACCGTTCGATACGATCCAACATCAAACAGAGAGTAGAATCGCTATGATTGAAGTTCGAGAGTTTCAGGGAAAGAAATTGGTGGAGTATTTGCGTCCGGGCCTGCGTGTTCGATTGCTGTTTGCGCACGGTCTGGGAGATACGGTCCTGTTTCTTCCGATTTACAACGCGCTGAAAGCGCTGTACCCGGATGTCTACTGGGCATTGAAGACATACAACGGGCAGGAAGAGCTGTTTGATGACGGTGATGTGACAGGACCTGCTGATTATGAGTTTACAATCGATTTTCCCTGCGGAGAGCACATTCCAGGTATGACGAAACCACGGATGTGCTGTGAGCAGGAACTTGGAATCGATTACGATGCGGTTGTACCGGACACATATCCTCCGATTCTGGCGTGTCGAAGCCCACTGGTCGGCGTGCATTTCAACAGTACCTGTTTTCCGGCACAGAGCATTCCGATCCAGACCGCCAAGAGTATCTGGGAAGGCGTGCTGGCGGCAGGCTGTGTGCCGATTGAAGTCCATTTTGAGCACAAGTATCATAACAAGAAAAACTACAAGTACCCATTTGTGGATGCGACGGTGCGCAGATGCCAGCCCCGTATCTCCGCACTGACGGGACTTCTGCAGCGCTGCGGCGCATTCATCGGTTGTAATTCCGGTCCGTACTGGCTTGCGTCGGCAATCGGAATTCCGACATTGTTCGTACATACCGTATATCCGTTGCATTCGTATATCCGGGGATCTGCGGATATAATAAAGAAAGAAGATGTGACCGCAGAGAAAATTCGTGATTGGGTAATAAAGGCGTACTCCGATGGCAGAACAATTTGAAAAAACAATGTACGGTTTTTGGAAGCAGCAGAATCCGAAACCGTTTTCCTACAGCGAGCAGTATCGGAACAGTCAGTCTACGAACGATGCAATGAGCTGGTTTCGGATCGGTTGGTTGTCCGCAGCGCTTCCTTATACGAAATTGCGTGAGTTTCGCGTTGTAGATGTCGGTGCCGGGAATTTGCGGTTTACCGAGATCGGAAAGCGTGTGTTCCGGGATTGCGTTCCATACGATGTGGAAGGAGAGCAATCCATCTCCACGGATGAACTGTATCAGACGAATTGGGACATTGCGTGTTTGTTCGATGTGCTGGAGCACTTCCAGGACATCAATGATCTGTTCCGCATTCCGGCAACGTACTACTATCTGTCGTTTCCGGAGACGCCGGACGATGATACATTGGACACGATTGGCGGGTTGGCAAACTGGAAACACTATAAGCCGAACGAACACATCTGGTGCTTGAACCGCATGGGCATTTGCGAATGGCTGGAGGACAAGGGATACGTAGTGCTGCAGGCCGAGTATCCGGAAGACGTCATTCGGACCCGGTGGTGTCCTGATGTTCCGAACATTGCATCTGTATTGGCACGTAAACAAGAGGTTTGATATGACGCAACAGACACAAGAGTGGGCCGTACCTATGCGAAAGGAAGCGCTCGGTCCCGTGGGAAACCCGGATTCTCCCTGGTGGGGTATCGCCGGAGCTGGCCTCGGCGGTCTGGCAGGAGCTGCGATGACAAGGAGCTGGTGGGGACCTGTTCTCGGTATTCTGGTCGGCTGGATGCTGGGCGGGAAAGCACCGACGTGGTGGAATACCTGGTGGCAGGAAAACAACATTACTCCAAGAAATCCACGTACTGGTGAGATAATTCAGCCGCAGCAGCCGGATGTCAATCCGGAAGGTGTGAATCCGACTGTGGAAGGTGTGCGCAAGCCAGACACAGCGCCAACTGCAGCGATGAACACAGATCGACAGCAATTGGAGGAAGAAGGCGTACAGGAACAACTGCGGCAGGCGCAGGAAGAGGCGCTTGCTCAGCAGCAATCAGTACCGGAGGTTGTTTCTCCCGATCAGTGGGAGCAGCAGATGATCGAGGAAGCGGATATGAGCCGGATGAATCAGATTCTGGAGCAGCAGGAGCAGGCGCGTCAACAGGCTGCACTGCAGCCGCGTACCGTACGGATGTCCGACGTTCCTCCGCAGTTCCATCCCAATCAGCCGGCAGCAGAGCCTGTGATTCCGTCCCAGCAGGCGGAACAGACGGCGTTCCAACGCTTCCGTGAACCGCCGCCGCGAGAACTTCAGAATATGTACATGCCGCAGGAAGTTGAAGCGTTTACGGCGCAGCAGGGCCCGCTGTATTTCAGCACGAATCCGCAGCGCGATATGTATCAGCAGAGCGCAATGCAGCAGATGCGAGGGGCGCTGGCAGCGGAGCAACGACGCAGTGATCAGGCACAGTATCAAAACAAACAGCAATTGCAACGACCGGATTTCATGTGGAATCAGATGCAGGATGCCGCGCAGTCTGCGGAGCGTCAGACGTCGCTGCCCCGTGCATTTCAATCGTCGATGTTCTCTTCGGAACAGTTGCCGTGGAATCAGACGCAACGTCGGATCGAAGATAGGAATACACAGCAGGATCTGATGTCGAACAGCCCGGCGGATGCTGTTCGCAATCGAAATCGTAACTTGATAGGAGGGCGATAAGATGGCTGAGAAGTTGGAAGCTGTGGAAAACAAGCAGCGGAAACGCAATGAAGCTGCGAAGTATTATCCCGTGTTGATGGAAGTGGACGGAGAACCCGTATGGTTCATGTTCACGCACAATCAATTGAAGGTCGCGGCAAATCGTGCTGACCGAAATCCGGAAGATATTCCGACTGTGACGGATTCACTGCTCGGAAAACTGATTAACTGGTTCAAATAAAAAGGAAGTTGGTACTATGGAAGGAAACAAGTTTTTGGAAGGGATCGACATTAAGCCGCTTCAGAAGTCGGCATCGGAGGCTGTGAATCGAGCGATTCAGAAGGAAGCGAGCGCAGCGGAGGTCTGGACGACGCTGTGCAAAGTGGCAAATGACGGTGCGCAGTCCGCCGTGGTGGAGTGGGCCAAGCAGAATCCGGAACTGGCTCCGATCGCACTCGGTAAGCTGATGGGACATATCGCTTCCAATCAGTAACGTCGTTTCCGCCGATTATTTGTAACCGGCAATTCTCACGCCTATAGTAGTGTCAGACAGCAACGAATCTACATTACTATAGGCGTATATCATTATGACAGACGAAATCAAAGACGCAGTATCCGAACTTGTGGAGAAAGGGCTTAGCGGACAAAAGAAGAGCGTGGCTACGATTATAGTCAGTGTGATCAGTATCACGATGCTGTTGATGCTTGCGGTCAATACGTATTTCGTGAAAGCATGGATGGAGCGAGTAGAGGTTCACGGTATTGATTCACAGAAGCAGATGCAATCCATTGTACAGGATATCAAGTCCATCGAGCTGAAATTGACAGTATTGAACAGCACGTTGGTGGATCGTTCGGAAGTGCGCCGTATGATTCTGGAGCAGACTGTTCCGCGCATTCAGGAAGCGATTCGGGCGCATGAAAAGGAATTCCATCTGAAATAATGATGATGACAGCGTGTATATAAAAAAAGGGGAAGAGCCTGACAGCCCTTCCCCTTTCTTGTTATTTCTCTGCCGCTTTCTCGTGATATCGATCCGCGATCACAGTAAGCCGGTGCTCCTGCAACAGCTTTTCAAAGTTGCAGTAGATATCTTCCGCGATCTCCTGGATCAGCGGCTCTTCTTTTCTCAACAGCATACGGAGCATACAGCAGATATCTTCGGTCATGAAGATCGTGCGGATTAACTCCTCTTTGTCACACTTTGGTGTGCGGAGCCGGATGATCTGCTGACAGAGTTCCGCTGACTTGTCTGCCGCCCATTGCTTGAATTCAGAAAAGTCATAGTGTTCAAACGCGCGCTCGATCAGCTGCGTACGACGTTGTGCGCAGGATTCCTGTTCGGTCTGCTTTGCAGTCGGTTGTTCTACTTGATGCAGCTCTTTCATTATTTCATTCCTCCCATCATACTGCCGAGCAGGTTCTGAATGCCACCGGCACCTCCCATCTGTCCCAGCATTGGAGCGAGCTGCGACAGGATGTTCTGCGGATTGCCGCCCGCTTTCAGGAATGTGCCCATGGTACCGATTGCAACGTCCGCCAGCTTGTCGATATCCGCATCGCCGCTTTTGGTAATCGCGTATTTCGGCTTCCCGTCAATTTTTGTAATTTCGATGATTGCACTTGCCATACGTTTGATTCCTTTTGTTATAGGTGCAGTGGTTGGAAATTAAATGTGCCTTGGTTGGCAGCTTCTAATCGCGCAGCCCTCAGCTCTTCCTGCAGTTTTTGAATCCGCTGTTCCGCGTTTTGTGTATCCTGCGTGACGGATGGTATGGTGGATCCGGAACTGACCGGAGGAATGGATGACGTTGCTGTCGGTGCAGGTTCCGTCGTCGTTGCTGGTGGCGCAGCGGATTCTGCGGCAGTAACCGAGGTGCCTGCATCCTCTAAATCAGCAAATTTAGACTCTTGTTGGTTTGGTGTCTCAGTTGTAGTTGCTTCTGTTGATTCCGGCTGTTCCGGTGTGTCTAATTGTCCCTGCGGTGCTGTGATTGCGGGTGCAGCAGGTGATTCCCCGTATACGCGTTTGATTTCGCGGGAAATTCCTTCCATCAGGTCTGCCAGCTTGATTAAATCCAAATCCATGTTAAATCCCTTTGATCGTTCCGATTAATGTTTCCGGCGTTGTATTCAGCCGTTGTGCCAATCGTTCCGCCACTTCCCAGCGGCGAACTCCATAGATTTTCCAGTAGTTGACTTGTTGCCGTGTGACACCGCATCGGAGCGCCATGTCGCGATCCGACTTTCCCAGTTTTGTTTGAAACAGCTCAAATCTGCTTTTCATAGCGATCCTTTCCTCCTTATTTCCGATATTAGCATCTGCAACACTACTTTTGCAAGCGGAAGCAAAACTACTTTTGCGATTTCAGATTGATAGTGGGGAGTTGTCTATGGTAGTGAATAGAGGGCAAGACGCTATGCTGACTGTCTTGCATTGCAATCAACCATATCAAACAATGAGGGAATTCATGATGGAAATGAGTGATCATCCTGTAACCAAGCAATATTTCGACTTTGCGGATCGGATGCCATACGGCGGGTATGGCGATGGCTTTGGTGGCGGCGCATGGTGGATCTTCGCGATTCTGGTGCTGTTCCTCTGGGGCGGCAACGGATTCGGCAATCGCAACGGTGTCGGCCCTGTTGCAGCCGATCTGGGCGTTACCACTGCAGAAAATGCGGCGGAAACTCGCGCAGGTCTGAATTATATCGGACAGTCGCAGGCGGCTCAAAACAATACGCTCGGTCAGATCAAGGACAACATGTCCGCAGGATTTGCCGGTGTCCAGCAGTCGCTGTGCCAAGGCTTCTCCGGGATCAACACCAATCTGCAAAACGGCTTCTACGGTCTGAACACTTCGATCCTGAACAGCAAGTTCGAACTTGCACAGGCGATCGACCGTTGTTGCTGCAATACGCAGCAGGGCATTGCCGCGTTGGGCGCTGCGATGGATCGCAACACCTGTGCGATCATCAGCTCCGGCAAGGACAACACTCAGGCGATCCTGAATGCGCTTTGCAGCCATTGGCAGGAGCAGGCCACACGCAAGATCACCAATCTGGAGTGTGAGGTCCGGGAACAGCGCATTCTTTCCGCCATCGCGGCAAAAAACGCATAACGCCGTCGAGCAGTTCCTCTGGCGGCTCAGTTGAACCCGCTCCTGCTGTCGCGAACACCGTTCAAACAGCAGGATTGTTTTCCGAAGTAGCTCCGCTGGTTGAGCCGACCGAGGCATCGGTCGAACAGCCTGCGAGTGGGAACACCGGAAAGAAAAAGGGAGCGCTGGCATCGGTGGTCACAGCGCTGGGAGTTGGTTCGGGACTACTGACATCCATGATCCCTGTATAGGACTACCGGGAGCATCTCACCTTCGGGTGGGATGCTTTTTTATTCTTTCGTAATATATCCACGACGCGCACAAATCAACAACAGACGGAGTCTGCTTTCTTCCGACAGATATGACAGTGCGCGGGTGAACACGAAGTCCTTATCGTATTCCGTAGGGCGAAACCGCAATTTTGTACGTTTCGATAGTTGCTGAAATAACTTGCGTACCAGCAGTTCTTCAGGAGATGTCCCATTGACTTTTCGACGACCGGATGTTCTCATCAGTTGAATGCCGATACATGGAGTGTTTTGTGATCTGAAAACTCATTGGCACCGCTGATTCGTTCTTCCGAGTGAACAGGTCCGTATACGTTGCCGTCCCGTATTGTATGGAACTGTTCTGTCGGCGGGTAGTACGTTGTGATCGTATGTGTCTGACAACCTGTTGCTGTCAGTAGAACAGCAACGGCGAGTAGTGTGATTTGTGCGGAGTTCATACAGGGATCACGCCTCCTATGTGAATTGAAAGTTGGTGTCGGTACTATTATATTGTCATAAGTTATCACGTTTACAAATGAAAGGAATAGGCGCTATGGCGAACGAACAGAAACCGCATCAGTATCAACCGAAGCTGAACGCGGATGCATTGATCCTCGGCTATCTGGGCAAGAGCCCGGAACCTGTTGCCTTTGCGAAAGGATATCTGGCTGCACAGCCTAAGTAATGAGGTGACAGTTTATGGCACCACGAATTCAATACAACAACCAAGGTCTGATCTCGCAAGGTCCCGTCCGTTTGATGTATCCGCGCCCTGTCACACCGTTGGAACAGGCCCGATTTCAGAAACGCACGGGTATGGAATACCCTGTATTGAATGCGTGGGCTCAGCAGCAATTCGGTTATCCGCTCAGTCCTGTTGGCTCTACCGCAGCTCCTGTGTATCAAGGCGGATTATTCCCGGCGCATCTGCAGAGTGCTTCAAACGCGTATCGGCGGTTGCAGCAGACAAATGAAAGTACTCCGGCGGCCTCGTACGGCACTAAACTGCACAGTGCGCTGGGTCTCTGGGGTCTTGCGCAAATGCCTTTACGCACCTGGGGACCGGCGGCAGCGAGAGCTACCGTGTCAGGGGCACCTTTGGTATCTGCAACGGCGCGAGCGCTGACCTCAGCATCTCCCGCCGCCCGCAGTTTTCAGTTTCTTCCGCGTGGTTTTGCTCCCGGTGTGGGAGCGCTCGGCGCGGGTCTGATGCACGGAGCAGAATGGATGAAGACGCCGCATCAGATTGCGACAGAGCAGAGACAGCGGGAGCAGGCCGTGCGCAATTCGTTCCAAGGAAATACAACGGCAGCGAGACTCGGACGGGTGTTGTACAATCTGGGGGATCAAGCCGATCGCGCATCGGACGCAGTCGGTACCGTGGGAGGTGCAGTCACTGGAAATCCATGGTTGTTTCTGCTGTCAAACGGATCGACGTCCGCGCTGGGTCGTTCTTATGCGGACGCCTTGAGCAGTAAGGGGAATAATGAAGAACAGCGTATTCGGAATTCGATTTGGAACGCAATGCCGTGGTATGAGAAGCTGGGCGGTGGAAGTGTGTCTGAACAACTGGAGCCGGCGGCTTATGCATCCTATGTCAGTCGAGGTACGTTCAATCCGGAGCTGTATCGATCCTGGTATGCGGCGCAGCAATCCCGTGGACTGAACCGCAAAGAGATCATGAAAGCGCGTGAGGATCTGGTAAAACGGAATCCTCTCTACTTTGAATCTGGTATTTCCGATGCGGATCGGACGAGATCTGCGTCTGAATTGTATCAACAGGCAATGAAACGAGAACCAAAATAATTTGGAGAAAGGGTGCGAGTATGGCAGCGACATACGATCGGAGACGGCAGAACGAGTTGATTATGCGTTCGAAGAGCGCTTACCTGAGAAGGCATTACGGGGACAACATTCGCATTGTTGAAGACGCCAAGGAAACAAAAGAGGCGTTGAATCATGCGATCCTTCCCGTTCCTGGACATTTGGCCGCCGCCAATAAAGTGCCGCTTCCTGCGTTGCGTGCAGAGCGGACGACGCATGATACCACCGGCAATCTGGTATCGAAATCTGCTGGACGACGGTTCTCGATCGAGCAGTCCGGATTTGTTGATTACAGCGAACTGTTGGAATCGGATATCAACGGGTTCAGCAAAAAAGCCAGACTCTCTGCACAGGCAGCAGTTCCATCGGCACAGAGCGCTGTGAATACAACTCCTGCCGTGTCGGTGTCAGATGAGGATGATATCTCGATTCTGGATGTATTGGAGGATTAATTGTGTTGCGTAAAACATCCAATGATATTCGGTGCCAACTCTGCGGGGAGCCCGCAGTGAAACGAATTTGTGAGATTCCGGTCTGTGCAAAGTGCGCGACGGAGAAAGAGGCTTATATTCGTCAGATGACGAAATTTGAGGAACCATAATGAACAATGCTGCTCGTCCATATTCGTTAGAGGGTGCGCCGAATCAATATGCACAGATGCTGGCGCAACCCCTGTGGGATAGCTATTCCAATAAGCTGTATCCCGTCACGTTGCGTGATGCTATGATGTGGGCGATTTGGCTGCGATCGAGACATGGCGATTTCACTGCTGCGATTTTGCGTGCGATCGCATATTTTCTGAACGGTGTGGATATCGTCGGAGATCTGGAAGATTCTGACAGTCGGGATCACTTCCAGACACAGCTGATGATGAAGCATAAGATCGAGCAGAAGATCCTCGCAGTCGGACTGGACCTCCAATTCTATGGCAACAGCTTTTCGACGGCGATGCTTCCGATTACACGGACGTTGAAATGTCCGCGTTGCGGTACATTCCGATATCTGCGAAAGCTGCGTCGGGGACGGGACTATGACTTCAACAAAGGGGAGTTTACGACCGTTTGCCCCAGTTGTAAGTACAACGGGGTTCATCCTTACGTCGATTATGTGGATCGTGCGTCAGCACAGCCGCTGAATGTGATCAACTGGAACCCGCTTCACATCGACATCGACTTCTGTGCGCTGACCGACGCTGAAAAAATTACGTATACGCCTTCAAAGGCGGATCGGGATTTCATTGACAACATCGCGCAGTCCGTTGCATTGGAAACACTGCCGAAGCTCCTGCTGGATGCTACGGTGAACGAGTCTGCGATTGAGTTCAACGGAGATTCCTGTCTGCATCTGGCTACGACATCGGATGCGATGAACAAACAGACGATGAAGGGGTGGGGACTGCCACGGTTTCTGACTTCGTTCAAGTACATCATTCAGCTGATGTTATTGGAGCGTCAGACGGAAGCAGTCGTCAAAGATTTTATGCTACCGATCCGTCTGCTGTTCCCGGATCCCGCGACAACGGCAAGAGGCTCGGACCTGACATCTGGAGCTGTTCATAATATCAATTTAGGATATTTGCGGTCTGTGATCGACCGATCCTTACGTTCGCAGGCACTACACCAGTCCAGTTGGCAGATGATTCCGACCGCTGTGCAGCAGCTGACACTGGGTGGCGACGGCAAGGCGATCGTTCCTGTCGACATGCTGCAGTATACCAAGGAACAGCTGCTGGATACGCTGTGCGTTCCTGTTGAATTTTACAAATCTTCTCTGCTGAGCAGTCAGGCGCTTCCGATGTCGTTGCGGACATTTGAACAGAGCTGGTCGCGGGAGATCGAGCCGCTGGACGATTATTTGAATTGGTATCTGACGAAATGTCAGCAACTGCTGGGATGGCCTCACTTGGAAGGAGCGCTGATGCGGCAGAGCGTTGTATTCGATCCTGCCCGTATTAGCGCGATGACGGAACTGTACCAGAATAAGCGGTTGACGGAAGCGACATACATGCGGGCAATGCGGATCGATCCGAAGATGGAGGCACGTCTGCGGGTGGAAGAAGCTGTCGCGATGGCGAAGGAGCAACAGGAGATCAGCAATCGTCTGCAGAAAGCCGGATTCCTGGATGCTATGATGAACATGCCTAATCAGCAGGCGATGGATCAGGCGGCGATGAGTGCGCAGGGCGGTGATCCTGCGGCACAAGGAGGCGCTCCTGCAGGGGCAGGAGCAGCTCCTCCGGGTGGTGCTCAGCCGATGGGCGGTGTACCGGTTGTATCACCGATGACAGGTGACCCGATTACCGATATCCAGAATTTGATGTCGGTGAAAGCACCACAGGGGATCTCAATGGAACAGGTGCAGGCAGACGCGCAAGTCGTGGCGCAGATTCTGATGAAAACTCCGGTCGGTGCACCTCGACAGCAGATTTATACGATGGTGAAGCAATTGAATCCGACACTGTACGATGTTGCGAAGTCCGCGTTGGAGCGGTTCGACAATCAGGCCAGGCAACAGGGTTTGGAAATGGCAAGGCAACAGGGGTGATGGTATGGAATGGAATAAAATTGCAACATTGTCCAAGCAAGCATACGCCGGTACGATTTCCGGATACAACTGGCCGGAACGTCATACAACCGATGGTGTAGAGCATGGGGAAGACAAAACCAATGAAGCATTGATCGTAGGGAATAAGCCGACTGCCACATACACTGGAAGCACCGTTCCCGGCGTTGCGGGTACACCGCTGACAAGCCCTCCGAAGAAACCGGATTCCGGTACGGAGGCACCAGTCAGCGTGTTTGTCGGTGTCGCGCCAGAAGACATTCTGACGAAAAAAGCTGCGGCAAAGGTGAAACCTCCCAAGCTGCCGAAAGCGCCGGGAATTCCTACGGTGAAACCGGACGACAACTGGGTGAAGGATGCGTTGAACCGTCCTGCCACAGGGAACAGCGATCCCCTGGTTCCTGCATTTACGACGGCGAAATATCGAGGAGCGGGTTCCGGCTTTCTGAATAAACTTCCGTTGGATCGCTTCGACAATGCGATTCGTACGATTACGGTGAATCCGTTGGGTAAGGCGTTGTTGACGGGTGGTGCGCTCGGTCTTGGCGCATACGCTGCAGCACCTGCGTTGATGCGTATGTACGGTGCTACGACCGGACAGCCGGTGGCGGATGAGTATGGCAATCCAATGCCGATGCATCCAAAGGACCGTTTGATGTTTGCGACTGCGCTTGGGTTATTGGGAGCCGGCAGCAGCGCTGCATTGTCCTGGGATAAAAATCGACCATTCGGTGGATTGTTGCGATATCAGCCGAAACAGATACGCCCGATGCTGCGCAAAACAGAATCGGCGTTGTCTCGCAGTGATGTGATTCCGATGAGTATGGCGAAAGAAGGAATTCTAACCAATCAGAATCTATCGCTGGAAATGAAAGCCAATGCTCTGGGTTTGTTGAATGCAATACCGGCGACCGGGAATCAACCGATCTCCGGTGCGGATATCGTCGGTGCGGCGGTGTCGACAGGAGCGTCTGCTGCGGCAGGAGCTGCGGTCGGTTTTCTGACTGCAGCGGCACTGGGACTTCCCAGCCCGACAAAAGCGGCAGCAGTCACCGGGATCGGAAATGCATTATTACATAATTTGTGAGGGATGACAAATGACATATCGAGAAAAATTGGATTCGATTCGGATGCGAAAGGTTGCAGCAATCGGGGATACGCTGAAACCGGTCGTCAACACGGTACGGGAAGGAGTTATCGGGGGCGTGAACCTGATGCACGTGATCGCCCCGATGCTGGGGATTGGCGCAGGATATGGGCTGTCGCGTATGACCAGTCCGGAGCATATCACGGAGAATGCAGATAAGGAACTGTATTCCAGTGCGCTGTCGACGGAAATCGCGTCACTGCAGCGGCAGCTGGATTCGATGAAACAGGAAGAACAGCAGTCTGTAACCAGACCAAAACACGATCAGTTCATATGAGTCCTCTTGACATCTCATTAAGGCCTATTCCATCTGCCGCATTGGACCGCATGTATCGGCAAGGACGACTTGGCGAGACGCACGAGGGACGTCCATTCCTGAGTGATGCAGAATTGACGGTTCCGGAGGATGTGCGTACTGTGATGGCGGGACGTTGCGAATGTTTTGATCTGTCGAACGCAGATGATCGGATCAAATACGGAGATCTGCGGGCGCAGATAGCGGCAGGTACACGGATTCAGTTGGTGTGGGAGGAACGCATGAAGTTGGATGCTGGGCAGCTGCTGGTATACATTACGTATTTGGATTTGGCAGACGTAACAAAGACAACAAACATTGAGGGATAGCATGCAAAAGAAAGCAGAATTCAAGCCGGCATGGCATCAGTTGCAGCTGTTGAATCCGGCATTGACACTGGTGGGATCGGATCGGGCAACGGTTGGACTTCCGCAATTGGCTGACAATCCGCGTACGAATCTGATGCTGTGGAACAGCCTCGCATCGCTGGCTGCCGGATTGACGGTTGGCGGTTTGATCAAAGGCATTACCGGCGCAGAGCAGGCGGGTTGGTGGCGAAAGAACAGAGACTCGGCAGAAGTGGATAAAGTCAATGCGATTCAGCCGCTGTCGCACCCGGATACGGATCTGACCGATACGGCGCAACGGGAAAAACGACGTGCGCGGGAATTGCAGAAGCAGAGCAATGACTTGCCGGATCGCGAACCGAATATGCTGCAGAAGTATCTGACGAACGTCACAAGGTCCGCGCTGCCGCTTGCAGCCGGCGGACTTGGATTGTGGTTCGGAACGCAATCCATGTCCAATCAGCTGCAGGAGTCCAGAGAAAAAGAACTGGATCGTGAGATCGCTGAAAAACGCAATCAGCTGGATTCGCTGCATCGCCAGATCCTGGATATGCGGTTGCGGGGGCGCGGTGTAAAAACGGCAGTTCCGAAACAAGCGTCTTCGTTTGTGAATGATGCTATTACATCCGCGACAGCTCCTGTTCGTATATTGGGGGATGATATCAGTACGACGTATCATGGCATTAAGAAAGAACTTCGTGATGTCAAAGAGTCTTTGTTCGGTCGTTCTCCAAGAAGCGAGACGGATGCCAGTCGCGGTGCGATCGGCGTACTCGCGGATCTTCCGACCTTGAGTGCGGGTGCACTTGCCTTGTTGGGAGCGTACACGACATACCAGTTTGCAAAGCGTCGGGATGAGAATCGGGCAAAGTTGAAGCAGATGCAGTCCCTGGCTGCGACGAACATGACGCATATGGTGCCACGGCTTCAATTGGAGCTGGATGCGGACAATAATGTGAAAGTGAGCGGAAACTAGTCCATCGTATCAGTAACGAGTGGATTTTCCACTTGTCTAGCGTGTTATTTCAAAAATAACGCGCTTTTTGTGTTGACAAAAAACAGGTCGTATGCTATGTTACCCAGCAGGTTTGCTGGCCAATTCACCCTTAACAAAGGACAGTACACATGGATACACCTGCTGCTTTCGATCCTGCTGATTTGGGAACTCCGCTGAACTCCGCCCCTACCCTGACTAATTTTGCGCAGACACGGTACAATCTGCTTGCGCAGCGCCCTGCGCGAACATCGACAAAACTTCCTTACATGACATATGAGCAGATTGCATCGAATCAGGATGTATACGATCCGACCGATTTCAAGACAGTCGGCGAACGCATTCGGGAAAATGTAAAACAGGCTGTCCTGAGCAGATTCCCGCTGTCCAATGATCAGTACACGCTTCGCATCGAGAATCTGGCGTATGAGAAACCGAAACGTCAGCATTTGCGGGATGAAAAAGAGGCGATTCTGAACAATGCATCGCTCGGTGACCGTTTGCGCGGTGATTGGGTACTGATTGACAATGCGACGGGAAAGGAATTGCAGCGTAAAACGGCAACGTTGATGAACGTTCCCCGTATGACTGAACGAGGAACGTTCATTCGTAATGGATCGGAACTGGCATTGAAGCACATGTTTCGACTCCGTCCAGGTGTGTATGCGAGAATCAAAGACAACGGCATCATTGCAGCACACATTAATCCTGCGCAGACAACAGGAAGACAGATGTCGATGGAGCTTGATCCGGAAACCGGTGTTCTGTATATGACACGCGGTACGCGTATGTATGGCGTTCTTCCGACGTTGCGCGCAGCCGGTGTGTCAGAGGATGCGATCCGAACCGCGTGGGGCGACGAGTTGTATCAGATGAATCTGAGTAAGTACGGCAGGCTGATGGATGAGTCTGACGGAAACAAGAGAGCTGTTACGACGATGAATGAGTACCGGGATCTCTGGAACAATGAAATCAGCAAAACATTGCTGGATCCGGAGACGACAAAGAGTACACTGGGTGTCGCCTATGACCGTATTACGCCGGATACGCTGCTGCAGACGAGTAAAAAGATCCTGAAGATCGCAAGAGAGGCGGATACGCTGGATCTGGACGACCGTGATGGTTTGCAGTTCCAGAAAGTATTAGGACCTGCGGATTATATCGCGGAGCGTATCGTACGAGATGGCGGGGGTGTTCTTCGTACGCTGTTCAATCGTATTTCACGGAAAGGGACGTTGGATGATGTAGGTCCCGGTGAGTTTCAACCGCATGTGGATTCCGTGTTCATGGAAGGAAAGCACGCCGGTTATATCGAAGGCAGTTCTCCGATGGAGTCTCTCGATTTCAATACCGGCGTATCTCGACTGGGAGAAGGAGGAATCGGAGATACACGAGCTGCGCCGGCGGAAAGTCGTGGCGTTCAGGACAGTTTTGCCGGATTTATCGATCCGATTCGCTGTTTTGCAGTAGGGCATACCGTTTTAATTCGGGAACCTGACGGTGTAGAGCGCTGGAAACCGTTGGAAACCGTTACGATGGATGATCTCGTCGGCTGCTGGATCGATGACGTACTGCAGTTCCGAAAGCCGCTGGAGATCCATCAGTATCCGTATGATGGAGAGCTGATCTTGTTCGACAATGGGACATCCGCTTGTTTTGTGACACCGAATCACCGGATGCATGTTCTCTATGCGTCAGAGATGGATCGCGGACTACTGGATCTGGCGACCGAAATCGGCACGGATGATCAAGGTATTGTATCACACTTCGTTGTGCGTGCAGACGAGCTGCTGGATAGCAAGACAGTTGTGCTCGCATCATTGACAGTAGATAATACACTGACTGCATCGTTGTTTCATCAAAGTGAAATTCAACGCGTTCCCTACAATGGGTTCGTGTACTGTCTGTCAGTCCCCGGCGAGCGGTTGTTCGTCAAGTATCAAGAATCATCTAATATTCTTTCTATGAATAGTCCGGAAAGTCTTAAAGTCGGACTTGACGTATACCTGACACACGGTGCACTGAAGGACAGCAAAGGGAATCTCTATACGCGGATGCGTACACAGGACGGATCCGTCAACTACGTCGATATGACGACCGCTGCCAATGCGATCGTTGCAACGCCTGAATTTTATGATCCGAAAGCAGATCCGAACGAACGGATTCCTGCGTTTTTCCATGGAAAGGGCATTGAGTACGTTCCGAGAAAAGACGTCGACTTCTATCTGGCATCATCTAACAATATGATGAGCACTGGTGCCGGGATGATTCCGTTAATTGGCGGCATTCGAAGCAATCGCACGTTAATGGGGTGTTTGCATCCAGATACGCTTCTCTGTATCTACAGAAACAATGAACGGTTGCATATATCCGCCAAAGAATATCTGACACAATCGAAGGCAGGCGATATGGTACTGTCGCTGGACGCGCAGATGAATCCCTGCTTCAGGCCGGTCAGACAGGTGTTGGCCGTGCATCAGGATTTGGACGTATATGAAGTCAAGACAACAACAGGCAAAACGGTCGTTGTGAATGGAACTCATAAGTGGTTGACGTTCACAAACAAGAATGATCACTGTGAGTTGCTGACCACATCAGATCTGCGGGAGGATACGTACATACCTACAGATGGTGGATGGGAGCGCATTGTCAGCGTTACACCAGCAGGGACAGCGGAGTATCTCGTGGATCTTGATGTAGACGACAACGTGTACATGTTGGCGAATGGTGTGTTTACACACAATTCCAAATATCCGCTTCAGGCGCTCCCGTTGAAGCATCGCCAAGCTCCTGGCGTACAGCGGTTGTTAACACTTCCGGATGGTACACAGACAACGACGGAGCGCTACATCGGCAAATACCTGGGGGCGAAATTCGCCCCGGTAAACGGTACGATTCTCAGTGTAGAGCCTGACAGCATCGTGATGCGGGGAACGGACGGAAAGAAGTACGAAATCGATCTGTATCACAATTTTCCCGCAAATCAGAAAGGTTATATCACGAATCATCCTGTCGTACAACCTGGGCAGAAGGTGAAAGCCAACGAAATCCTTGCACCTTCAAACTATACGGATGAGAATGGAGTGGCGGCACTCGGTACGAATCTGCGTGTCGCGTTTCGGAACGGCAGGAATGCCGGTACGTTCGAAGATGCGATTCGTATCTCAGATGAAGCGGCAGAGCTTCTCGGATCAGAGCAGATGTATAAAACGCGGGGTGACGTGACACCTGATATTGAATACGGAAAGCAGAAATACCTGTCGCTGTTCCGCAGCAATGAGTTTACACGTGAGCAGCTGGATCAGCTGGGAGACGATGGTGTTGTGAAAGTCGGTACCGTATTGAAGAAAGGCGATCCTATTATGATGGGTGTACAGCACAAAGATCAATCTACCCGTGGGATCGCACGCAATGCGGCGACTCCGTACCTGTCCGTCTGGGAACATGACTATCCGGGAACTGTGATGGATGTCGCGCGCGGTCGTAAGCATTTGACGGTATATACACAGGCGTATACCCCGATGCAGGTCGGGGATAAAATGTGTTATGACGAAGAGACTCAGATTTTTACCGACAGAGGTTGGTTGTATTTCAAGGATCTTCGAGGGGATGACCGTGTTCTGACGTTGAATCCACAGTCCGGAGAGTCGTATCTGATTAACTTTGTCCGTGCGTATCAATACGCATACAAAGGAAAGATGTATTCTCTGCAGACGCCAGACCTGGACATCCTTGTAACACCGAATCATCGACATCTGGTTGCGCGGAACTGCGATTGCACGTACATGCGGTTGATGTTCTCTACTGAGATTTTCGGAAAGTGTGTATATCATTTGACGAATGTCCGCGTAGAGGATGAGAACAGCTATAAATGCTCGAAGGTCGAAGGTGCTGTAGAAGAGTGGGTGGATTACGACGGTATGATCTACTGTGTGGAAGTACCGTATACCCATACCGTATTTGTTCGCAGGAACGGTAAGACGGTGTGGAGCGGAAACAGCTCCCGGTATGGATCGAAAGGAACGGTAAGCTGCTACGATGAAGACACGATGGTCTATACGGACCAGGGATTCAAACCGTTCAGTCAACTTCGAGTTGAGGATAAGGTCGCGGTGTTGGATCCGGCGTCGAATACCTTCCAGTTTGAACATCCAAGTGCCATTCATTCCGGACCATACAAAGGTCTGATGTACGGATATCGGGATCGTAATCTGGACTGGCTTGTGACGCCGACTCACGATATGTGGTGTAAACGTGCGCATCGGAATCACAAAGGGGATACCACGTATCAGGAATTCGGACGGGTCAACGTACAGACGGTACAGGGATACGCATGGTTGCATCCGGTAGCGGTTCCGCACTGTGATCTTGCGCATCAGACGGCGCGTGCCAAAGAATTGCTGGATACGATTCGGCGGGATCCGGTCACAGAAGTACGTAGCGTTGCGGAGGCACGACAGCGCGCTTGCATTCGATATGGATTGCACGCGATCATTGAACAGGAACAGCAGTATTCCCGTACGCTATTTCGACTTCGTGTTTCGGATTGTCGTACCGCGCAGTCAAAGCAACGTGCAAGGGAAGATGGATACTATACAAAAGAATATGACGGGTTTGTCTACTGTTGTACCGTATCGACCGGGATTCTGCTGGTTGCCCGGAACGGAAAACCGATGTGGTGCGGAAATTCGATTGTTCCGAAAGAGGAGATGCTGCGGGATGCGCAGGGTCGTCCGGTTCACATCGAACTCAGCCCTCTGGGAACGACAAGCCGGCTGAATACCGCGTTACTGGCAGACGCTAATCTGGGAAAGATTGCGGAGAAAACAGGAAAACCGGTAATCCTTCCGGACTTTTTAACTGATGATACCATCCCGGATTTTGTAGAGAAGGAACTGAAGAAGCACGGTTTGACCGAGAGCGAGGATTTGTTCGATCCTGTGTCCGGTAAAACGGTGAAAGACGTAGCTACCGGTATCGTATTTCACTATAAGCTCAAGCACATGTCGGAATCGAAACAGGGTGCGCGGTCGACCGGGGAATATACGGCGGAAGACCTTCCGATGAAAGGCGGTAAGACAGGTGCTCGTCGACTCGGTAATATGGAGGTTTCCGCGCTGGCTGCACACGGAGCAGACCAAGTGCTGAGGGACGCAAAGTTGATCCGGGGACAAAGGAATGACGAATTCTGGCGTTCTTTCCGGGATGGGATGACACCGACACCGCCGTCTTCACCACTTGTCAACCAGAAATTCTTTGCGCATTTACGCGCTGCCGGCATTTCGCTGGAAGAATACCCGGATCGGGTTCACATGTACGGCGCAACGGATCAGGACATTAAGAAACTGACAGGACAGCGTCGTGTCTCGTTCGCCAATACATTCGACTCCAAGAATCTGCAGCCGGTTCCAGGAGGTTTGTTCGATCCCGCAATCTTTGGAGCGGATGGGGAGCAGTGGGGTTATTATGAACTTCCGGAACCTGTCTTGAATCCGATGATGTTTAAAGCAACGGCAAACGCGCTGGGCTGGAAAGATAAGGAACTGGAGGGTGTACTGAAAGGCGAGCGCCAGGTCAACGGAAAAGTCGGTATCGATGGTTTGCGGGACGCGCTCGAACATCTGGATATCGACAAAGAGCTTCGCCTGGCAAAGCAGACCCTGCGTGCACCACGAGTACCGTTGTCGAAACGGGATCAGGCGCGAAAGAAGATCCGCGCGTTGCAGCCGATGGCAGACGCCGGCGTGAAACCGACTGATTTCCTGCTGACGCGGATTCCGATCCTGCCGCCTCGGTATCGGCCTGTTTCTAAAATGGCGAACGACGTCAATATCGCGGCAGATGTCAATTTTCTGTATAAACGAATGATTGACGCGGCAGAAGATCTGAAAGAAGCGAAGAGTGTACTTCCGGAAGAAGCTCAGATGGATGCGCGCACTTCTCTGTATCGGGCACTGGAGGCGGTTACAGGTCTTAGCGAGACGGATGATCCGAAACTGCAGGCGAAGAACGTATCCGGTGTATTGAAGTGGGCGTTCGGAAAAGGAAGTCCGAAGTTGTCCGCTGCACATCGAAAGCTGTTCGGTGTCGCAGTGGATTTGGGAGGACGCGGTGTCGTTGTTCCGGACAATAGCCTGACCATCGATGAAGTAGGATTGCCGGAAGAAACCGCCTGGAAGATGTTCGAACCGTTTGTACTGCGTAAGCTGCGGCAACGGGGGTATCGGATGTTGGATGCGCTGCGGTATACGACAGATCGGACACCGGAAGCTAGAAAACTGTTGGAAGAAGCGATGGCAGAGCGTCCGATTCTGGTAAACCGGGCACCGACGCTGTGGAAGTATGGCATTATGGGATTTTTCCCGAAGTTGCGCGGGAAACCGGGAGAACGTAATACCATCTTCACAAATCCCAATATTGCCAAACCCTTTGGGTTAGATCACGACGGGGATTCAATATGGAATTTGGTTAGGATAGCTTGTAAGCTCGATAATCTAAAACAAATTTTCAAAGAAAATGGAAATGTACCCTTGATATTTTCCGAAAACAGCGTATCCTGTATGTCAGAGACAACAACAGGAGGTACTATGCTGAAAGAAGGGTCGCAGATCTATGATGTGAACCACATCACGGTTGCAATCGAAGACATTCCGATTATCCCAGAGTCTCACCGCGTTGATGATAACGGAAATGAGGAGTGGGATGTTCCGGAAGGGTTCTTTGTGTATACAATGGAGCGAGAAGAAGGTGCCTGTGGTCTTGCACCAATTACCAAAAAATCGCTGCATAAAAATATCCAGATGTTTGATGTGACAACCGCAGTATCCGGAGCATACACGCAAGTCATTACCTGCTCTGCGGATAAGAGCTTGGTCGCATATGCGGATGATGGTACATTGGCACTGATGACTCCGGCAGAGGTAAAAGGACATCCGATTCCGTACTTGGTTGCTACCGATACTGGCAATGCCCCTGGCTTCTGCGCAAAGTACATAAAGATCGGAACACAGCAGTCATTGTCGTTTGATCTGGGTGTGTTTATTGGCGCGATGCTGGGCGACGGATGGGTCGATTCGCAGGATGGTGCCTGGATTGCGGCAGAGCATCCGGATATTCAGAATGCATTGATTGATCTGCTTCGAAATAAGCTGAGTATTGCGCAGACAGAAGCAGGTGCTCGTCTCTACGAGTATGATTCGCATGAGCGGTTCGGTGGTGCGGTGGCACATCGAATTAATTGTGGGATTCCGCGTCCGGTGGGTAGAGAGCTTCGTGATTTAATCGGAGCAGGTGCGATCAATAAGCGAATCCCTGTTGCGTGCATGCACGGATCCAGGGCGCATCTGATTGGACTGTTAGTCGGATTGCTGGCAACAGACGGTTGTATTCATTGCGGCACAAAAGCGCCTAAGGGTAAGAAGACTGTTGCAAAATCGATCGTAATGCATACCACAAGCCCATTGCTTCGCGACGGCATTCAGCAGATCTGTAAACAGCTCGGTGTCCGTACTACCGCATCTCCATATAAAGGTGTGAATTCAATTCATACTTGTTATGCGATTGCATTAAGTATCACGGATACCGCACGGCTGTATCGGAAAGAACCAAAGTTCCGTATGCTGGACAGTGTGGATCAGGCCTCTTTGGAGAGGATCGTAGAATCTCTTGAGAATTCCGATGCGCCGGATAAGTACGATCTGGTGCCATTTCCCCGACAATTGCGGAGTGAACTCACGTATGCGGGTATCGGAGGTCAGGGTAGAAAGTATCACATCGTTCGAGCATCCGAGATTACGACTTATGATCAACGTGGCTCCATGCCGAGGACCATTGCCTTGCAGATGGTAGAAACGCTTCGTAACGTAGATTGGACACAATATACGCAGAATCTCTATATCGCGAAAGAGAAGCGCACATATCACACACCGGAACAAGCAGCCGCGTTGGTAGCAGCTTGGTGCGATATCGTAGAAAATACAGAAATCGGTTGGCGGAATGTCGTAGACGTACAGCCTGCGGGTGTGATGGATGCATGGGATCTGACTGTTCCGGGTCCGTATACGTTCGCACTGAGTGACGGTACGATTGTACAGGACACAATGAATTTACACACCCCGGTATCAAAGCAAGCGGTGCAGAATGTGATTCAAAAAATGCTGCCGTCCCGGAATCTTCTGTCACCGAAAAATATGAAGGCGCACTATCTTCCGCAGGCGGAGTTCCTGCAAGGCTTGTATCTGGGAACGCGCAGCAGACCGGATCAGAAACCGGTGCGGTTTCGATCTGCCGCTGAGATGCTGAAAGCATTGCGACGCGGTGAGATCACATATGATACACCGGTCGAGATTATGGATTAATTTCGATTCGGCGAGTATAGTAACCTTTGTATAGAAGCACATACAAGGGTTACTTTTTTATGCCTATTGAGATTACACAAGTAAAACCAGAGCCACCTCCAGTGTCAGTACCACCAGAACCTGAAGTTCCACCGTCATCTGCGATCGCGCGGAAGCAACCGCACCCAACAAAAGGTGTTGCAGGAGTGAACTGGTTTATGCGGACTCAATATCCTAATTCGGAGTTGCAGCAGGAACGGGAGTCGTTGCCAAGAAACAATGCGATACGGATGGCAGACAGGTCAATTTATCCTGTTCCAAGAACGCACCCGTTAAACGGTGTGTATCAAAATATCGCTCGAAATATAATTCCGACATTTCAATGGCAGGAGGCACAGGGAACGGACCCATATGCAGTATTCTGGACGCGGAATATACCTGCTACTGTAGATGCACAGGCAAACACACCAGGCTATATGAAGAATCGGATGGTAGAGGTTATACAGAATAGGCATAATAAGTCTTTGCCAAAGCCACGCACCATGCAGCTGTCTATCCCCGCAGTAAATCGATTATTTCAGCAGGATGCTCCAGAAATTCCTGTTGTCGTATATCCTACCGATACGAGTGTCCAAGAAGAAAAATACGCTACTGCATTTTTTCCTGGAAGTTACGGGAATCGCAACAATACAGGTTATATTCGAATGCAGGAGTTAGCACCGCATGCAAGGGCTTCTTCTCAAGTATACGGCCCCCGGAAAGATCTCCATTATATCCCAAACGCAAACTCTGCCGATATCGCAACATCTGGATTCGATAGAGCAGATGCGGTGCTGACACCTTGGGGGCGATTTGGAGCTGATTATATACATGAGTTAAATCACGCGGTATCAAACCCGTCACGGTTACAGTATTTACGATTGATGCCGAACGCACAAATTAAAGAGGCAGTGGATCAATATAGGAAAGACCGGACAGGTTTGTTCTGGAATGACGAGGATCTCCAGAAAGAGGCTCCTATTTCTCATTACAGCTTAGATCTGGTAGAACAAGTCGGGGCACAACAGTCGTTTCAGCGCGAGCATCCTGCTGTGCAACGATTATTACGACAAAACCCTGATTTGTTTAAATCATATGACGCATCTGTGTTGAAGGAGCTGCAGGCGCTTCCCGCTACGGTGCGAAAACCAGAAGATTATCGTAAGTTGGTTGAGTTCTATTATAAAACTCCTACGTTGCTATGGGAAGGAGCCCGATATATAGATCAGTTGAAACAAAAAGAAAATCGAATCAAAGCGCTTGATCGTCGAATTCGAGAAAATCCGAAATCTCCAAAAGTAAAAGAGTGGCGGAAACAAAAACAATTGCTGGAAGAGGATCTGAATGAAAATGCCATTCGGTCTTTATATACTGCGAAGAATCGCAGACCTGTTGTAAATAATCCGTATTCAGTATATAAAACAGCATCTAACAACAAAAAGGATACTACTATGATGACAAAAGCTGCAAGTGCTGTGTATCGTGAAAAGCTCGCGAAGAATGCTCCGATGACCGACGCCGTTGTCGGCAACGCGAAGAAGCGTAAGCAACAGAATCGGTCGATGAACGGTTTCCTGAAACAAAAGGACAAAGAGCAATCTGATCAAACAAATGCGATTTCAAAGAAAGCCACAACGAACAAGAGCGCTGCTGCTGAATTTGATCCGGATAAGTTGAGTGGAGCCAGCTACGATGCACTCAGAAAAGCGTGGGCTGTTATTAAGGGCCTTGGAAAAGGTGCACTATATGGAGGTGTGGTTGGCGGCGGACTCGGTCTCGCTAATAACTACCGCGCTACTCGTGCGAATTCTGGAGAAGATTCGGCTTTCAATGGACCCACTGGGGCGTTGCTTGGCGCACTCGTAGGAGCACCTATCGGGATTTCGAAAGCATTGAAAGACGAGCGTATGGAACGTGAGAAAGAACGGCGGTCCGCGTATCAGCAAGCGCTGATGGAACGGATGCTACGCGGTGCCGTTGATCCTGCTGCAGGTGCAGCAATGTTGGCTGCTACAAAAGAATAATTGATTTGCACAGCAGAGCGCTCCGTTGTACGTTAATGGTGAAGAGATGTACAACGGAGCTTTTTTATGCCTGCATTTGTAAAAGGAAAACAAGGTGAGAAAGTATGGAGTGAGGCGAAGGCTTCTGTCCATCAATCACATCCTGACTTGTCGGAAGACGACGAGCAGTTCTGGAAAATTGTAACGACGATTTATAAAAAGCGCCGTCCGCAGGATATCAAGAAAAAAGCCAGCACGTTGGATGCAGAGATCAATCGTGCGTTGGATCGTTTGCCACCGAGTGCCCGTGTCGCGGTGCTGGGAGCGCCACTTGCTGCAGCTGGCGCGCTTGGTCTGTACAGTAGCTATAAGAATGCAGCATATATGAAACACCTCGAAGACGTGCGGAGGCAGTCGGGCGCTACAGAAAAAATGCCATTGTTTACAAAAGCGGTAGACGCGACCGGTCAGGGATTGACGAATTCATACGAGGATGACTTCCGGCGCGCATTTCCTGTACTGTATCCAGACTCAACTGCGAAGAATCTATATGAAGCCGCACATCAATACGGACATTCACGCGACAAGACGCTGTCGCCGTTGTCTCGTGTTCTATTGAGCGCATCTCCATATATCGCTGCCGCCGGTTCTGGATTATTGGCGAAAAAGCTGACGAATAGTCAGTACAGCGGTGCGCTGACAGGCGCAGGTGTTGGTGGATTGGTTGGATTGTTCGCGAATCATAAGCTGTATGAGGATGAGCGTGACGCAGCGAGATTGGGTGCGCATTATATTGCAAAGTCCCGTGCGTCTGATGCGGAGAAAAGGCGGGCGCTGCGTATGCTGCAGGATAATCAGCGCAATATTCTGCGTGGTCGGTGGCTGGACATCGCATTGCCGTTGACCGGTGCGTTGGGTACTGTTGGTATGACGTACCTGATCGATAAATATCGTCCTCAATTGAAAGAGCTCGCATCACGTTGGATTCCGCAAACAAAGCGTTGACGTTTATTTTCAAATTTGATATATTAAAATCATAAAAACTAACTAGAGGCTACTATGTCCGTTCTTGATCGCGCTCGTGCCATTCGGCTGGCGGCACAACAATCTCACGGGCTGGCGAAGCAGGCATTTGTGCCGTTTACGCCAGCGGCACAGGAAGCAGCAATGAATCCGCAAATGGCGGGAGCACCGATGCCTGCGGCGGGTGGTATGCCGATGGGTCCTGCAGATCCAGGTGCTGCTGGCGGTGGTGGTATGCCTCCTATGCCTACGGATATGTCCGGCGGCGCACCAATGCCACAGGGCGGTATGCCACAGGGGAACGGTGGTATGCAGATCCAGATGGTTCCGGGACCGAACGGAGAGCCGATTGACGCGGAAACCGGTATGATCGTGTTGGATCCGCAACAGGGTATCGAAGTCGATCCGAACACTGGCATCAGTCTAAATCGATCGACGGGTGAGTTCGTCGGTCCTGATGGACAGCCGCTTCCCCCGGAGCAGGCGATGCAGCTGATTGCGCAAGCAGCACAGCCTACCGCAACGGTGCCGGGAGGCGTGCCTCAGGGTGGTGGTATGCCTCCTATGGATATGATGAATGTCGGTCAATCTGTGATGCAGCAGACGCCTATACCGGATGCTGCGGGTGGCGCGGTTCCGATGCAACAGATGGCGGCTGATGATCCTATGGCGAATCCTGCGGACATGCTCGGTGCTCCTATTGCAGCAGGTGCGCAGCCTCCGATGCCTGCAGGACAGGTGGATCCGGCGCTCGGCATGATGGTCGATCCAACTACCGGTATGCCGATTGATCCTGCAACCGGCAATCTGATCGATCCGACAACCGGTCAAATGGTAAGTCCCGCGACAGGTCAGCCGGCAGCGCCGGTTTCGACGGCAGAAGGACAAGACAGCGAAACCAATGATGAATTGGCAGAACTGCTGAAAGACACGGATCGTGCATTGGAGACGCAGGATAAGAACATGCATCGCGTGACCCAGGAGGTTGCGGGTATGCGGGCTGATATTCAAGGTTTGCGCAGACAGATTCAACAGGAGTCGGATGATAAGGAAACTCTGTTGGCTCGTATCGATAACCTGGTGAATATTGCAGAGACCGTGTTGAACGGCAGACCCGGTGTTCAGCCGATTGCGGTGGATCCAGCCTCTGTGAAATAGGAGGATGTTATGATGTTTTTGCAGAAGCACTCGGCAGATGAGGCGACGCCAAATCAACAGCGTGCGCATCAGGTTGCGACAACGTCTCCGGCAACCGGCAAGCAATCTTCAGGAACTCCGAATTGGATGAAAACCGAGTTCAATAATCTCGGTAATAATCTTGCTGCCGGTTGGAATATGTGGCAGAAGTCTCCGGCGAGCAATTGGCTGAGTAAAACGTTCAAAGAATCGCCGGCGTTGACTGCTGCCGGACTTGGTCTGGGTATCGCGGGCACCGGGTATGCGGTGCAGCGCATGATGCGGGCAGCGCAGCCGTATCCACAGACGAATCGCGCATTTCAGCAGTATCAGCAGCCACAGTTCGCACAGCAGCAATCGCAGGGTATGGGATCTATACTGCCGTGGCTGGGTGTTGCCGGACTGGTCGGAGGTGGCACATATCTTTGGAATCGGTATGGGGATCGATTGAAGACGATGTACAATCAGGCAAAGACTTTGAGCGAGATTTCCCCGGATCTGGAAGTGGTTGGTGACTTGGCGCACAAAGCCAATGGCAGTAAACTGCGGCTGTTATGGGAATACATGAAGATGCCCGCAGAGAAGAGAGCGCAGATCTCCAACGCGATGAACGGACTGGAACGGTTGCGTCCGCAGACACAAGCCACTGTTCAGCCCGCTACTCAGAAGACAACTTCTACGCCTAATCCAATCGTGCCGCCTCCGACGAAACAGGATATCCCCGATCCGGAACAGCGGAAGCGAGCATTGAGTGACTGGTATTGGCAACAGCAGATGATACGTGGATAATGACAACAAGAAGGGCGTATAGATATGAACACACTGGCAACGGTTATCGATAAAGAACAACTGGACGCGGAGCGTCCTCAGCAATTCCGCTATCTGCACAAAGAAGCGGCGGTTGACTGGAATACTGTTGGAAGATATGCGTTGGAGGCGCTTCCGGGAGCAGGTCTCGGTATTCTGCTCAACCGTGGTATTTTGCGGAACAAGTCGCTGGGTTCCAATGTGCTTGCGGCAATTCTCGGTGGAACTGCATCGACTGGGATTGTGGAAGCAATCCGTTCTACGGACGCACAGACCGCAGCGGCACAGAGGCAAGACCCATTGAAGTATACGGTATCCAATTTCCGGCAACGGAATGCGGCCAGCCAGTATGTGGATCAATTGAATGAAGAGTTCAAGAAAGAAAACGGTCGCGATATGACTGAAAGTGAACGGGCTCCATTGATGCATAAAGCGTTGCAGGACTTGCGGAAAATGGAGGCAATTCCCGGCACTACGTTGGGTACGGGGGTCGATCTCTCGCGTATGCTGTTACGTGCGGTAGGTAAGCGGTCCGGCGGCCCCGGAGCGTTTTTTCTGAATGACCCGGAAACGATGTATGCGCAGCAGTTTTCTGGAAATAACGATCTCAAGATCGGTTCTGACGTTTGGAATCAGCGTATGAACGCATATCGGACGAGCGGACTTATGTCTGGCGGCGCTCCGACAGTGCGTGAATATGTGAAATCGCTTCAAAGCAACTTGGATGCGGCGAATAAGACCAGTACCTTGGCAAATGCGCAACGTGCGATTATTGCCGGGACGATGCAGAACGCAGAAAGTCCGCAACAGAGAAAATTGCTTAAACAGCTGGATGACACGTATAGGCGCGAAGCGCGCGCAGCTGACCGTATCGCGTCCTATACACAAAACCGGATAAATCAGTATTCCGGATCTCAGGATCTGTATGAAACGCGGGCCGTCGCGAATCAGTACGCCCGATATTCGCCAATTCCAGTTGTGAATAACATTCTGCGTCGTGCCGCACATCCGATTCCGACAAAAGGGCGCACAGCAGCCAGGTTATTCCGAGGTCTCTGGGTTGCTCCGACCACTCTGGCGGGGATCGGACTGGATGCGCTGAGTACACTGGTTAACAGGAGAAAGGCGGATCCGGAGTTGAAGGCTGTCTATGATAGCAGTACGAATACTCCTCCGGCGGTGTATAACGACTAAAGGATGCCACTATGCGGACAACACCAGGCAGATATTTGATACAGCAAGCACTTCCGGATCGGTTTAAGCAGTTCGACGGGGCGCTGGATGCGAAAGCCGCCAGCGCACTGTTTACTCAGATGGCGAAGGAACTGAGTCCGGAAGAGTATACGCAGGTAACATATCGGCTGAATAACCTGGGTAATACAATTGCATCTGAATACGGTGGTGTCGCGTCAATTCATCTTAGAGATCTGCGGCTGCCGGACAATTTGCGAGCGATGAGAGACGCACTACAGAAAAAAGTATATGCGATTTCACAGGATCCACGACTGTCTTCACAGGAGCGAAAGCGCGCAATTATCCGCACGGTGCAAGAAGCGACTCCCGCAATCGATAAGGCGGTGCTGGAGACGCTGGGCAGTACGGACAACTCGTTCGGGTTACAGGTAAAAACCGGGGTACGGGGAAAACCGCAACAACTGCGACAGCTGGTGTTCGGCGATTTACTCAGTGTAGACTCCAAGCATCGGGATATTCCGGTTCCGACATTTCGATCATATGGAGAGGGTATCACACCACTTCAATACTGGGTTGCATCTCATGGAGGACGGCAGGGATATATCGGTGTGCAGAAAGCCACGGCTGATGCCGGATATTTCTCCAAGATGATTCGGCAAGCCGCACATAAGCAGGTTGTGACAGCAGATGACTGCGGTCATCCGAAGCCGTTTACAGTAGATACGGATGATGAAGACAATATTGGCTCTTTGTTATACCGTGATGTGAAAGGAAAGTCCGGTCGTGTTTACCGCGCCAACACGCCGATTACCGCAGACATGCTGGACGATCTTCCGGATCGTATTCAAATTCGCAGCGCTGCCGGATGTACCTTGGGGGAAGGTGTCTGCGCGTATTGTGCCGGAATCCGGGAAGGGAATAAACTGCCGGACATCGGGGATCGAATCGGTTTGAACGCTGTCAACTCGTTTCTGGAGAGTCTGACACAAGGCGGTCTATGCTTGCTGAAAGGCACATTGGTCAGAATGAGCGACGGCACTGTAAAAGCGATTGAAGATATCCAGCCCGGCGATTGCGTAATTGCTGCGGATCGGCACGGGAAACCGTTCTCAGCCCCCGTAGCAATGTTGCACCACAATGGCTTTCAGGAGGTATACCATACCGTGCTCAGGCGCGGGAACGAGATGCAGATGATTCAGTCGACTAAGGATCACAAGGTGGCTGTGTTCAATGTTCAGACTGCCGAGTATTCCGTACTCCCGCTGGATCAGGTCGCGGATCCGTTTGTTGTACTGCCTGTATCGTCTGATCCCGATGTCGCGTTCAGGGCGGCTTTGGGCTATCGGGTAGAGTCACAGATTTACTACGGACGGGCGCACACGTATGACATTGAGTTGCGTACAGAGGACCATCTGTTTGTCCTGGCGAATGGGCTTATTGTGTCCAACTCGTCAAAACATGGTGGCGGAGAATCGGTCGGTGCGAAACGGATCAAACGAGGTTTGGAGGCCGTCGATCAATTCATCAACATGCCGGACAACTTCGTGGGAGGCGCGGTGATTGCCGACGCGGACGGTGTTGTGGGCACTGCGCGGACAGCTCCGCAGGGCGGACAGCTTCTTACGGTCGGAGATCGTGAGTACCACATCCCGGTCGGCCAACAAATTACAGCAAAACGCGGTGATCAAGTAGAAGCGGGTGACCTGCTGACAGACGGTATGCCGAACATGCGAAAGATTGTAGAATACAAAGGCATTGGAGAAGGACGTCGTGAATTCGTCCGTGCATTGACGGATTTGCTTCGGCAGAACGGGGCCGGTACGCTGCGCAGAAATATCGAAGCGTTTGCGCGCGGATATGTCAACAAAGTGGAAGTGACAGATCCAGACGGTCTGCAAGGATGGCTTGTCGGAGACATTGCCGACTATAATCTATTGGAATCCCGTTGGAAACCAAGAGAGGGCACTGAGGATCGAGAACCATCCGCCGCTATCGGCACGTATTTGGAACGTCCGGTATTGCATTATTCGATTGGAACAAGAGTGACGCCGTCTACTGTAAAGACATTGCAAAATGCGGGTGTCTCCACAATCTCCGTCAATCAGAAAGAACCTCCGTTTCGTTCGCTGATGGTTCCTGCCCGTACATTTTCTACGACCGATGACGACTGGCTGGTAGCGCTGTCCGGGGAAAATCTGATGCGCTCCATCCAGCAGCATGTGCAGCATGGATCGGATACAAAGAAGGATAGTATTTCCTATTATCCGCGACTGGCGTTTATGCAGGGAACGAAGCCAGATCTTCTTCAGGTAGATTAATGTGAAAATTGCTCTATATTAAAGAACAAAAACTTAACGCAGGAATGTCAAAATGGCGATTGAAGACACAATGGCACAATTGGCGAACAGCCAGGTTACTCAGAGCATGCCGTCACTCCGCGACTATATCGAGGGATTTCAACTGATTACCAGCAACGAGGAAAACAATGCTGCAATTGGCGTTGAGATCGGCATGCTGGGTAATACGTGCATCTATATCCCTGCGATTTACCGGAATGGTAAGATTTACGACATGGACATCATGTACATTCCGGAGATGGATCAGTGGATTCCGTCTCAGGACAACTGGGTGTCTATGCTGAAATCGAAAAAGCCGGATATGTTGGCAGCGTTGAAAGGGCGTAAGACGATGCCGTCAATGGGCGGTGGAAGCTCCGGCGGCGTGAAGTTGGATCTGCCGTTCAATATGATTTCCAAGCTGGCATCGGAAACCGGCGGGTTTCGAAAATTGCTGGAGCGCGAGGGCAATCAACGCCTGTTGAAGTCTGCCGGAGATACGATGCTGGAGGTGCTTCTGCGCGACGACGTGCCGGATTCGTTTGGCGTACCGGAAGCGACCGAGTTTTTGCCGAAACTTGCAAAACAGGCCAGTGCAAAGCTGCTGACCGCATTGAAAGACGAGCCGACCGTATACAACGCATTTGCTCGGTATTATTCGGACGAAGAGCTGAATGCGTTGATCGATAAGTTGGAAGCAAAAACGAAATTTCCAACCGCGCAGACACAGGTAGAAGAACCGCAGGGCACCGTCAAGATTTTGACTTCCGCATCGACAGAAGCGCGTGATTTGGACGATGCGGCGAAAGCCAAGATTCTGCGGGATGGTGCCGTCATTCAGGATACGCGAGGTCTGATTCCGACGAAGGTGTACAAAGCGAAGCAGAACAACGAGTGGACGACGGTATCGTCGAATGGTTTGTATGAACTGCTGAATATCGATGGCACAACGACTACTGCTTATGTCGTACTCGATTGCGATAAGGCATTCACGAATTCGATGCTGGTGCATAAGTACGTTATCCCCGTTGACGACGGTCAAAAACGGGCAGCTTATTGCTGTCGCGCGACAATTGTCGGACAGCCGTATCCATTCAGTGAATTAGATCTACCCGGTGGATATACCATTGATCAGATTAAGGCAATAACTCCATTGACACGGGATACGGATGACTCAATGGACGAAGATGTCAAACCTCTCAAATACGTTGAAGCGTTATTACTTGATGTGAACGGATCAGGGTTCCGGTTGTCTGGACACATTGGGGATGCTCGTTGGGTGCGTGGTGGAGACTCCGATATGTTGGTCAGCGCCCAGCTGCATGTGACAAACATCAGCTCGAAAGGATTCGGGTATGACAATGACTGCTATTGTGTGGATGATAACTTCAACAATATTACGACGATTGTGAAAATGCCGCGTGCGGCAGAACTGCGTATTCATAAGAACACGCTGTATGTCCCGGAGGGCTGTAAGCTATATCCGATTGTATCGGAGTACAGCAAACCGGATACAACCAGCAGTAATCTGTTGAAGCTCGTTGATCTGGCGAACGCGCCGGAGGCAATCGGACGGAGAGCAAAATTGCTCGGTGTGAAGGTATTCAATGCAGACGGTGTTCACACGATCTCTGATAATAGCGGACGTGAGTTCAAAGATTTGAATAAAACTGCCGCTGAGTACACGCTGGTGAAAGAGTATGCGATTGAACCTGCGGTTGCAGCGGAGATGGTGAAAGAAGCCAGCGCAAAACGCGTACATTCAGAGCGGTACCTGCTGAAGATTGCGGAAGACACGGAATTTTCGATGGCATTCGCAGGTCAAAATCCGATTCAGTGGGAAGTGGATGTGGCGGATATGGGTGCGGTTATGCCGCCTGATGTACAGCAGACCATCGAACGCGCATCCGATGCCGGTGTAAAGGACATCTTTGATGTATCGTTGCTGAAGATGCTGGCGGAAGATTCGACGACGGTACGGCTTGTGCAGGAGTACATTCCTACGTTGTATCAGGCCATGGACCGTGTTGCTCGCTTGCTGTATCTGACGCGGGCAGGAGACTCGATGGCCGGCGCGTATGGAGAAGGAAAGATCGATGTGCTGGAGCAAAAGTTGAAGAAACTTGTGACGGATATCGGAGATCTGATCATCTATCTGCAGCAGGGACGCATCGACGACGTGCACGATCTGTTGGAAGGTCCGCTGGCAAATACGTTAGGTTGATTGAAAGCGTTCTATGTCTTCTTATACGTCTGCCATACAATTTGACGGTCCCTATGGTCGGTATCATAGGGCCGTCTTTGAGTTGGAACATCCGGAGTACAGCCGCTCTTCTGACATCTGGGTACGAAAACTGGTTAACATGCTGGAACATCGCAAACAGTATACGGACCGGTACCGGTATCAGGATGAATGGCCGTTATTCGCACGGTTGTTTGACGTATTTGAAAATGATGCTGTAAATTCAATCCGGTGGATGATTGAAGCGCTGTTGCTGACGGAAGCGGATTATGCGCAGTTGGAGCAGGTGCTGGGGAATGACGCGCGGTTCAATCGGGTATTTCTGGCCCTGTACCATGAGTTGTTTTATCACATTCGTCCGTACCAGCACAACCCAGCTGCGATGAATCGATTCGTAATGCTGCCGATTATGCAGTATAATGGCGCGAAATTGGCGATCGGGCATATCTGGAAGCTGCTTGCGCATGCAGGTGGTTTGAATACGCTTGTGCGGAAAGGATTCGGAAATGAGCCGTTCACTGCTGAAGATTTGGATTACATGATCCATCTTGGGTGTATGCGCAACTGTACGATGATGCTGAATTATACCGCGTCTGGTTCGGCGTTTCTGGAAGATAGTCCTGCGACAACCGCAATGCTGGAGAAGATTACAGAGTTTGAAAGCAGTCGCAATCCGAATCGTCAGCAGAACGGCTTCAAAGAGATCGAAGAAAAAACGGAAACCGCATACGGAACGCTGTTGGACGGTTTGGTGACATTGATTAAAAAACCGCGTCAGCTATCAGAGGCACTGGTCAGTACCAACGGCAGTTTTATGCCGGAGCTTCCGGAAGCGGTTGAAAAATGCACGCCGACTACATATACTATCAATGAGTGAACGATAACGCAGGTGCAAACATGGCAAGACTTTCTGATTACGACAGACAACGGGGTGAACAGGCGCTGAAGTCCTGTATCGAAAAAACCAATCACATCACCGACGCGGCGCAACTGAATAAAGTCGCATCTGATATCCTGATTCAGTCGTTGGGGGATAATCCGGAGCTGCTGCGCCGCGCCTGTGAGACATACAATCATACAAAGTCTTTGTACAAGTTGAGTCACAGCGATGACAACACACGGGGCGACAGCTTTGCAATCCTGAATACGCCGGAGATTTATGAACAGGCAGTCGAACGTCTTCGCACGAATACTCTGATGAAAGCCGCGTCTGCGACGCCGCGATTCAAACCTCGGTTTACACGGGAGGAGCAGGATACCGCTCCGATGCAGAAGGCGGCTTCTGCTCCTGTACAAAAACAAGCGTCTGTCGTTGAGGACAATCGTCCGGAATGGCAGCTGCGCGCGGAGCTTGATTCTGAGCTGCGTAAGTGGGGCGACTTGCTGATTAAGCTGGCGTCGAAAGAAGCGAATGCCGGCACCGCGTTGTCCCGTGCGCTGGATCGATATCAAAGTGTGATGACTGTGCAGCCGGCAGCGTTTCGAAAAGAGGCTGCCGCTGTAATCTCAACTGCATATGGTGCGTTTGGTGATTCGCTGATTGCGCGGTTTAACGAGGCACGTCCGATGTTCAAGGTGGCTTCTTACAAAAAGCTGCCACACAAGGGATCTATTAAAGTTCCCCGGCACGAAGTGTACGAACATGTTGCACTGGTGAAGCAGGCGAATGCGCAGATGCTTTATGCTACGAGCATCAAAGAACGCGCGTTGCAGGACGTCCTCGGCTGTCTGAAATCTATGAATTTCGACGTGCTGCGAAAGCAGGCGGGAGCCGGCGGTATTCTCGCAAGCTCTATGATGTTGAATACACTGGGAAATCAAATGCCGGACGCGTTTGGTGTTCGTGACGGTGATAACGAAAAAGTTCGGGAAAATTTGAAATCGGCGCAACTTCGTAACAATTTACGTGAGTTAGAGACCAAGCGTGTATTTTATGATGCGTTGGAAGACGATTATATCTCCAGTTTTCCGCTAGAGGATATCGTAAAGGCGTACAATGCCAGCTTGCAATCGCTGCCGCCGACAGAACAGCAGCGTCCGGGTTGGAACAAGCAACTGCTTATCAGTCGCATGACCGAACGTCTCGGCAGAGGGAATATCCCGTCTGCGGCGGATGAGGAAAAGATTTTGCGGGCTGCGGAAGCGCTGTCTCGTCAACAGCGGTACACAGACGACCAGGTGGATTCTGTTAATAAATAACGCAACGGAGGCGTTCCATGATTCAAAAAGTTTTGATGTCAGGGTATGACGATCGGAGTGAGTTCCCATCGTCTGTATTGCTTCCGACGTTTTCGAAGGGATTCGATCCGGTTGTGCTGCGTAAGCAGGCTTCTATCTTTGAAAAAGAATACGACGCATTCGAGCGGAAACCGGGGCATAGCTACATCCATCTGATCTCGGTTGCCGCCGGTGATTATTATGGTCCGAATTCTCGTGCGGACTTCTACAACGGTTGCAGCTATCGGCACAAGTTCCCACATCCAGAAAAGAATGCGACGGCTTATATCGACTTGGACGGTGGTATCGGAAAGTATCATAATCCAACGTTTATGAAACATGGTGGTGTATATACGGAGCATTTCTCTTCGCGCGACGGTGCAAAACCGCAGGGTTACATCGTCGCAGCGAAAGTGAATCCGGATATGCATCGTGGAGAACTGATCATTGGTGTAAAGACGGATCTTTGGCGCGATGACATCGAGCAGCTGTCCAAAGGTCATCCTATGAAGTTCTCTATCGGATGTGATGCGGAGCATGACATCTGCAGTTATTGCGGGCGCGTCGCACATACGGAAGGTGAGCATTGCGACCATTACAAATACCAGCGCGGACAAATCAACGACGAGGGTGCGCAGTATTACGTCATTTCAGATAAGACGCTGTATCACGACATCAGCCGTGTCGCCTCTCCTGCGGAAAAGATTGCGTTTTCTATTAAAAAAGTTGCCTCCGCAACTGACTTTACACAATGGAAACCGCATCCGATTCATCCCGCGTCTGTCTCTCTGATTCTGAAAACTGCGCATGGTCAGGAGCGTCTGGACACACTGCAAAAGCTGTCGAAGATCGAGAAGGAGATCATTGCTACTGCTGAGAATGGATCGTTGGATCGGAATATTGTCCATTTCTTCAAACAGCATAAAAATGCATCGAACATGGACAGTGCCGCAGAGCTGAAAAAGTTCCTGCAGTATAGCAGGGAGAATCAGTTCCTCGGCGCGTTGGAGGATCGGAAATGTGTGTTGTCCCCGGAAGATTTTCTGGAATTGTTTCTGCCAGGACAGTGCGGATGCACTGAGGGCGCTGACGCTGAATCTTTGCGAAAGCACTTACCCGGTGTATTCAGCGAGCTGCTCTCTTCTCCTGATGTGGATGCGTTTTGCGAAGACATGACGTTTCAACCGAAACCCTATAAGGACTGGAATCTGACGGCAGCGGTTGATCGGTATAAGGAACAAAAAGGGATGGATCCTTCACATTTTGTATCTGGTATGTTGGAGAATGTGGTGGATTCCGTTGATTTGAAAACAAATCCAAAAACTATTATTGTATGCTGTAGGCGAGCAGATACTGTGCCGGATGTTCTTGCAAAAGAGTATGCGAACTATTTGGTGTCCGCAACTCGCCGGTTTTCGCCGCTTGAGTTGACAATGACGTTGTTGCAGCAGATGCTGTGACGGAACATTAAATAAAAGGAACCATAAAGATGGCCAATACGCTGACTGACAAGCTGCTGCAGAAAGTCTCCGTCGCCGCAGCCCTGCAGAAGAAGGCAGGGCTTGAGGATCAGACAGAGCCTGGCGTGAAGCAAACAGACGCGAAAGATCCGGCGTCTGCCCAGAAAGGCGTTGTCTCCGATTTCACCACTGATGTGAATTCGAATGAGAAGCACGACCTTCCGGGCAGCAAGAGCGATGCCGCGACATCGGCACCGGACACCGGTGATAAAACCGGTATCGACATCAAGATCCCGAACAACGAGGATCCCGAAAATCAGGAAGTGAAAGATATTGAGAACTCTCGCACCGTGGTGCAGAAGCAGGCTGCCGCCCTGCTGGTGACTGCGGAGAGAATCGCCGGTATGAATGAACAGCAGACCGGCGCACTGATGCAGAAATTCGCATCTGCCGAGAGTGATCCACAGGCCATGACTGGCCTGCTGGAAGATTTCATCGCCAAGCGCGCGGATGCCGGCGATCCCTCCTGTCAGGCACTGATCGACTGGATGTGTTCATACTACGCGGGTATGGATGCAAAGGCTGCAGATATCGATGGTCTGACCAAGCGCGCGTCTGCGGAAGGACAACAAGTGACGTCCGAGCAGCTGTGCCAATGGCTGGATGAGCAGGTGTTGCGTGATCCGACTTGCCTGTTCAAGTCCGCAAACGACGATGAAGATGACGACGATGACGATGACGATGACGATGACGATGAAACCGGAGAGGGTGCCACACCGAGCGATGGCGCTGCTCCTGTAACAGTTCCGGCAACCGGTGAAGAGGCTGCACTTGCTGCCGCTGCTGCGGATGATGCGGCTGCAGCCAATGCTGCTGCAAGCGACGCTGCAGCTACCGCAGATGCGGCTGCTGTTGATCCTGCTGCCGATGCGGCTGCTGTGGAAAGTGCAGCGATCGAAGGTCAGGTTGCCGAGCTGGTTGGTCAGCTTACCGATGCGATCAAAGCAGAAGTTCCCGGCATCAGCGATGAAGAAGCTGCACAGGTCGCAATCGCCGCAATTCAGGACGCCAGTGCAACCGCAGACGCACAGCAGGCGCTGAGTGCGACTGACGACAGCGGCGCTTTCGTGGTCCCTGATGAGCAGGCTGCTGCGGTGATTGACAAGATGGCGAGCACCGCATCGGATTTCCCGCTGCGTGGACCTGCCACCGCAATGCTGAATCAGGCGTTTAACCTCGATCCGTCTGTCTTTGCATCTCGTGCAAAGGCGCTCGGTAAATGTTAAGGAGAAACGAAATGAATCAGGACTTCAAAGTGATTACACAGAACGCTGCGGACACCGTGGCTTACGTCAAGGCCAGCAGCGATCTGATTCAGAAGCAGGCTTCTCTGATCGACCGCCAGCGCGGTGTGATCGACACACTGAATCAGCAGCTGGCAGCTGCCAAGAAGGACGCGGAAGCGCTGTCCAAACAGGCATCTGCTTCCGGTGCTCCGGTGCTGGATGAAAAGCTGCTGAAACAGGCGTCTGAGAAGATTTGCCAGATGTATGGAAACACCAAGTACACTCCGGATGACCTGGTCAGCGCATTTCAGCAGAACCCAAACAAGCTGCTGAGTGTGATGTCCAAGATGGCGAGTGACTATATCGACAATGTCGTTTCCGGCGCACAGGTCGGACAGGTGGTCGCGAAGACCGCCTCGAACGAATCTGCTGCCGCTGCGCAAGGACCTGCCGATACGGCTCCGAGCTATCGAAGGTCTTTCGTACAGGTGTGGCGTGGAGCTTCGAACAACTAACACAAACAAAGGATTGTGATCATCATGAACGGTCAAACAGTCTCCAACAAAAATTATCCGCTCGGCAATACCGCAAACATGCCGCCCGCATGGAAGCGGAAGAATTACAATGTGGTGTACCAGGGCGATGTATCGACCGATACCCGCATGTACAATTCGGTCACGTTCGCCGCAGGCGGTTGGTTCCCGACCGGCTCGGTCTGCTCGATCGACAAGAACAACGTCGCGAAGACCGGCGTCGCAAAGGGCACTGCGGGCAATCACCCGATGGCCTATGTCGTCGCGGTCGGTAACGATCGGATGGAAGTGCAGAGCGAACGTGGCAATGCCGCCGGCGGTCTTCTGACCCTGCTGCCGTGTGCGGGCTACTATCGTGTCCGTACTACCGTGTTCGACGCGGACTCTTCCCTGACCTACGAAATCGGCGACCTTCTGTCTGTCGGCGAAATCGAGCATCAGGGTAAAACCTGCTCGGCAGTCACCAAGAAGAACAACAAGCCGTACGAGAACGTCATTGTCGGTTCCGTCGATGCACCGGTGGATCTGAACAAAGAAGGTCTTCCCGCTCTGTCGTTCACCTGCTACTGGCTGCCCGCCCAGGAAGCCTAATTCACAAAACGTGAGGAACAATAACGATGGAAAATACAAGACTTTCCGCCGCAGCGCAACGCGCTGAGAATCAGGAGATCATCGATCAGCTGTTTGATGCTGACGTTTCGATTCAGAAGAAAGCCAGCGATCGCCTCTCCGAGTGGCTGCGCACCTATCAACGGCAGGACGGTATCTTCCGCAAGATCATGCCGCCCACCCCGGTGACTGATGCGGATTTCGACGTGGCTGTCGACACCAACGCACCGTTCATCATTCGCCAGATGGTCCCGAAATCGGCTGGCGCGATCAGCGTCAACTACGATACCGGCACCTTCGCGGAAGAGATGGACGCACCGCGTTACCGGATCTTCATGCAGCGGATCTGGACCCCGAAGTATCGGGCAGACAAGATCTACCTCGTGTCCTTTCGTGGCTCGCTTGTGGATGTGTTCCACGACCTGATGCTGCAGGACATCCTGGCCCAGGAAGACCAGATGGGCGTCGGCCTCTGCAATTATGCGGTCGGCGATAAGGGCGTGATCAATCCGGAAATCGGTTGCCGTCAGTACATCAACGTCGGTGCATCCGTCACCACGCAGAGTGTGCAGTACGCCGTGAAGGGTATGGTGCTTGGCACCAACAACCTGAATCCGTCGCAAGCGCTGGTTCACCGGTCGTTCTGGTTTGACCTGATCGCCACATTCCGTGCCGATACCCAGGGTCGTACCTTCACCGAGCCGACTCTGTTCGGGCGGATTGGCGCACTCGAAGAAAGTCTCGCCGGTATCAGCTGGAAGACCGCGCTGGATCGTGGTCTGATCCCGATGAAGGCGATGTACATCTTCGCGGAACCGCAGTATTGCGGCGATTTCGTCACTTACGGTGAAGCCTCGATCTTCACCAATACCATCGACGATACCTGGATTGAAATGCATGCGCATGAAACCATCGGTATGTCGATTCCGAATGCGGCAGCTGTCTTCCGTGCCGACTTCAAGGGCAGTTCGCAGGACAACTGGCTGGATGAAGACGACGATGAAGAGGAAGAGACCTCCAGTGCCAGCGCGTAATACGAACTGACACTGTTATGAAGGCAGGTAAACGGGTGGATTGCCTGTTTACCTGCCTTCTCACAAATAGAAAGGATAGAGTATGATTTCCCCAATTAAAACCGTTGTTGAAAACTGCACGGAGCGCGCTGTCAACTATCGTTTCAGCTGCATTCAGATTTTTCTGGGACCTGCCGGAACAACCGGATCCAAGTATGTGTGCAGCGGTGATCTGTTTACCCGGATGGAAAACAACGTGGAGTCAGAACTGCTGATTGTGGATGCGTTGAATGGTCGGATCTCGATTTCGTACGAATGCGATAATCGCTTTACCGTGAAAGAGGCGGATCGGTCTCCGCTCGTACTGTCGATGAGCGCCCGGAATAAAATCAAGGGCGCACAGAAAGTTGTTCCGCTGGCTCCAGCCAAACCTGCGCAGTTGATTCCAGATGCTCAGAAAAAGGAAGCGGCGATTCCGACCGTACAGGAAGAGTCATTCAGTGAGGTCGGTACCATCCCAGCTGCAGATGAACACAAGGATGCGGCACCGCAGGAATCCAAGCCGGAGGCTATGACAATCAGCAATGTGCAAGCGCCGGAGGATCTGCCGATGGGGAACCCGACAGATCGTGCATATGCTGGAATGTTCGAGCAGACAAAAACCCCGGTTACTGAAATGAAGACGGTGGATGTAGCCAGCAGCAAAAAGTCTGCGGACAGCCCGCTGGATGCGATGGCCGGTCATCCGGATACGCTGAAAGTCGTGGAAATCGGAGCAGATAAACCGAAGCGCGGTCGGCGTCAGGTGAAATAATCCGAGTGGAGGCAGAAGATGGATCGAGTCACACTGTTTAAATCGTTAGAACGTCCGGTAAAGTGGCGGCAGGGAATGCCGGGACTTGTCCTGACATCCGGGATGTTGAACAAATTTACAGTTGAACTGAAAGATTCGCCGTCTTCTGCATCCCATCGGAAGATTTCAGCTGCGGATATGGTCTTGACAATCCGGGATCTTCCTGCGTTGCACATTGTGCGGTTAAAGGCAGATCCTGTTGTCATTCCGCCAGATTCTACGTGCGTTGATGTCGGATTGTCGGTTCCAGGTTGCATGCCGCGCGGTTATTATCAGCTGCATTGTGTGTTTCGAGATGAGGCGCAACAGCCGGTAAATGTGTATCAGGGCTGGCTGTGCGTCGACAAAGCGGTGGATCCCAAGCCTGACCACTATATGACACTGGACTCCGTTCGTATGCAATTTGCCGACATCTGCGAAGATGACAACAAGCTGCTGGAGAGCGTTGAAATCGGTACCGGCGATATTATTGAAGCGGTAAATCGCGCGATTCAGCAGTGGAACAATCGTGGTCCGGTGTTGAATAATTACACCGGCGCGTCATTTCCGTATCCGGAAGTGCTGCGGTGCGGTACGATTTTTATGCTGATGCAGTCGCTCTGGACTTTTTTGGAACGGAATCGTATGACATATCAGTCGGGTGGTGTTACTGTAGATTTAGAGAGACGTGCCGATGCAGTCAAGCAATTGATCGCTGTTTATCAACGGCAATGGATTGATGGAATGTCTCAAATGAAGAACGAAGAAAATCTGCGTGGATTCCAGGGATTGAATTACTACGTATAGGGAGAAGGCTTTATGACAGGTGCGGGGAACAATGTACTGCGTAAAATCGCAGGTGCGCGCAAAGGGGAACGATCGTTCCGCAACGGAACAGAGATTCCGACGCAGGTGAAGCACTCGTATGATTTGTCGAACCCGGATGTTCGAAATCATTTTCAAAAACCGATTTCGTTTGCAATTAAAGGACCGAAAGCGTCTATGGATGCATTGGGCCTGTATCCGGAAGGGTTCCTGGACCTGGAGGTCGGTGTAAAACGATGAGACACGAGTTGTTTCAATTCATCAACTGCCGGGAGGTATTGAACGGAGACCTTGTATTTTGGGGTCTTCGCGACGGTTATATACCGATGCGGTTTGATGTGTATGGAACAACGACCGGAAAGGAGTGGACTCCTGTAAAACTGGGCGTTACGACAGACCAAGTCATGATTAAGCGGTACAATGACGGACTTACAACCGCGTATAAAGTGATTGCCACATGTACAGACGGCGAACAGGATGAAAGTCCAATGGTACAACCGTTGGTGCTGGGTAGGCAGGCCAGAATTCTGATTAAAGAGGTCAAACGCCGAGAAGAGATCCTGATGCGAGCGCATCCGTATGGAGCACCATTGGTATACATTCTGATGCGACGTAAAGCCGGCGAGAGCTGTCCGTTGTGTGGGAACGGTGTTTGCAGTGGCGGAGGTGGTGTTGCGCTGAATCCGGCCTGTCCGATTTGTTTTGGCACGGGAATCAAAGACGGTTACTATCTGTGGCCACGTAGAGAACGGATGTTGCTGGTGCCTCCAAAGGATGATAAAAAAGAAGCGCCGCAGGAGATTCAGCGAAATATTGTGTTCAATGCGTTTCGTACGGTGTTTGATGGACGGTTGCGCGAATACGATCTGATCGTAGTCGGTAACGAGATTTACGATGTTGTAGATCAGACTGTCGCGGCGTCGATTGCGAATGCGCCGGCAGCGTATACACTGACAACAAAACAATTGGCACCGGAAGAGCCTCGGTATCGTCCGTTGATTCAGTATATTCGACAGCAGATTGGAGACACGACAGATGACTGCGACGACTAACTGCGACCCGATGCACGGATATTGTGTATTGGTCTCCGCGATTCAAACGCATTTGAGTCGGAGGGATTTCATCAATCCCAATCTGACGAACGAACTGCTGCCGGAATCCCGCGAAATCGTCTTTCAGGATGCGACAACGGCACTTCCGACCGAATCCGCGAATCCGATTATCGCATTTAACCGTGAGACGCTGTTGTTCAAACCGTTTCATCCGAACAGTCAGGTACACGGATCGTTTATGAGTACCGCGTGTTCTGTTACGATTTCGACGTATGCGGATGCGCTGACGAATGAATTGGGGTATGAAGTGTGTTACTACACATCCGCGCTGATACAGGAGCTGAGGTCTGAAGGTGCGTTTGTTCAGGACATTCAGTTTTCGTCAATTACACACGATCATATCCAGCATCCGAATTTTTACATTGGCAAGGTGTCGATCGGGTTACAGCTCCCGATTCCCATTTGGAAAACGACAGGCATACAAGATATATTAAGGCAGGTAAGTATTATCAACACTCCTGTTTAAGTGTTAAACAATGAAACAAAGGTGGTAACATGGCTTCAAATGCTCGGCCAAGAACACGAATCACCCAGACGTACGGACCCATCGGTACCATTGCTGATCGCCGTGCATTGAGTCCAGTGCTGATTGCGCCGCGTTACGCGGTGCACGGCGTCGGTGACGGGTATGCGGATGGTTCTCTCGGAACATACGATGTAACCAACAATGAACTGAAGAATATTCCGTGGCCTGCAAGTGCGGGAAATTCGCTGATCGACGTGGACAGTGCGACGCTGTATGTGTCGAATGCGCTGCTGAAGGTGAACGAGACACCGCTGACAGCATCCAGCACTGAAGATGCGCCGAATAAACTGGTGTTCGATCAGGCAGTTCAAACGGAAAACGGTGTCACACGCGCTCCGGAACTCGGTGGATACGATGTACGGGAAGGCGATACGCTGTATATCGCAAAAACTGGCAGTGAGACCGTGACTGCTACCGTTGTTGATGTGCAGGCACAACAGACAGCCGCAAACGTATCTGCCGCTGTATACGGCTCTGACAATACCGGCACTGGTACTGCTCCTGCGACAACCGGGTCTGTGTTCACTGGATCAAACGACATCACGTACTTGCTGGAGATTGTCAGCGTGAACGGCGGAACCGGATCGTCCGGTTCCGGCTCTGCTGACGGTACGCTCTCGGCCCGTGTCATTGCGCTTGCCGGTGCTACATATCAGGCAACGATTGCATTCACTGCAGGTGAAGCAACTGCGATTGACGCATATGGTGTGAAGCTGACATTCGCATCGATCACATCGACCGCGTACAAGGTGAATGACCGATTCCAGATTTCCTGTACAGCGGCAAAGGACGGTGCAGTTAATATCGTCATGATCAATACGGAACTGCCAAGCACGCATCTGGATGAAGAGCTGGAAGTCTCGGTTTGCAGCCGCAATGTCGCGGTAGGCGATGTGGCGGTGGGCGAATCGATGTGGCATGCGACGACCAGCAACATTACGATCGAAGATTCAATCTATGTGGCGGTGGGCGAGTCGCGTTATATGCTGATGGAAGGTGATATGTACGTCGCCTATCGTGAGCAGTTGCTGGATGAATCGCTGGAAGTGATTGATGCCCGCAGCGAATATGCCGCTGAGTTTGCCGGATTGGCAGTTCCGGAAAACCCGATGGGCATGTGGTATCGGCTGGCGTTGACAGCCGGCGGTACTGCGTTCTATATGATGTCGGTTGCAGAAGATACCGATGCTGGTTATGAACGTGCGGTTGCGCTGGCCGGTAAGTATGAGGAACTGTATGCAATTGTTTGCTTCCGGCAGACTGCTGCGGTGCAGGCAGCTGTCAGTGCAGTCATTGACAAGTACGCTGCTCCGGAAATTGCGCAGTTCAAGCGTGGCTGGTTCACACCGCTGACAACGCAGGTGAGCACCTACTATGAAAAAAATGATGACGGCAGTATCATCCTGGGTACGATCCACGATAGCGAACTTACCCTGGAAGCGCCTGGTAACGCTGTTAGCGGCGGAGTTCGTGCCGGTGATACAGTCACGGTTGTTAACAGCTTTAACGCGGTTACTGACTCCTATGAAACAAAGAGCTATACAGTGGCTCGTGTCGTGGATAGCTCGACTGTGGCGCTGACAAATGCGGCAGACGTCGATATGATGTCGCAGGTTGTGTTCAGTCGTCAAATGACGAATGCGCAGTATGCCAATGCGATGGCGGCGGAGGCGCGGTCCTGGAACAACTATCGGATCAATCTGGTGTGGGCCAGTTCGATCAATGCGCTCGGATACACTGACATCGATCTGGCATATCTTCCGGGCATTCTGGCAGCGCTGCGTGCCGCATCGGCACCGCATGCACCGCTGTCTGACGTCACAGTTCCCGGTATCACCGTTACCGATGTAGAGAAGTTCACGGATTCGGAATATGAAGCGATGAACGATGGCGGTGTGTGGATCGTTGCGAACGACTCGTTCGGCAATGCAATCACGTATCACCAGATCACGACACGTACAGACGGTACGATCGCAGAGGAAGATTCCGTTGTGTCGAACGCCGACAGCATTGTCCGGGAATTTCGGTTCGGGTTGCATGAGTTTCGCGGAAATGCGAACGTGACCGATGCGCTTCTCGCACAGATGCGAGCAAATATTTATGCGATCGCAGATCAGATCATGGGACGGACGTATGCAGCACAGTACGGTCCGCAGATGACCGCGTTTGAAATTGTCAGCCTGGAAGAAGATCCGGCGAACAATACCGGTATCATCGGAACATTCAGACCGACGTTGCCGAAGCCGTTCCTGAACGGTGATTTCACATTCAACCTGGTGTAAGGAGGTAACATAACATGGCCCAAGTGTTTGACACAGGCGGTACAATCGATGCAATCTACGGTACTTCAGGTGGGAATACAATCACCTTCAGTAACCTGCAGAACGGCACCAGCAGTTACACACTGCAGAACGGGTATCTGATCGATGGGTATTCGATCGGATGGCAGCGTTCGATTCAGCTGAAGCGCGTGTTCAATCGAAACAACCGCGTCGCGATTGTCGGATACGGACAAGGACAGCTGAGTCTGAGCGGTCTGATCGGTCGCGCAGACGACTTCGAACAGCTGATGGACGCGACTTCAGGTGAAGACGTCTGTAATCTCCCTGTTTGCACAATCGAAGCAAACAGCGGATTCAAGACATGCTCCAGTGACGGTTCGTCCAGCGACAGCGGCGCATCCGTGATCAAAGTATCCGGACTGCTCCATGCGCAGATTCAGATCACAGGACAGATTCAGGACAACGGCATTCTGCTGCAGACCTGTAATATGACCTTTGCGATCAGCGGTGTGGAGATCAACTCGAAAGATTCCAGCGGATCTGCGAGTACAAGCACTGGCGGCGGGTATACCGGCAACTATGTGGGAGGCCTCGCAGGTACCGGGATTCAAACCACCGTGTAACAGGAAAGTGAGTGCGTATGTGGCCGTTTCCGCAAACTTACGCACCGGCGCTCAGTCTCGATACCGGTATCGTCGTCCTGGCGAATCCGGTATTGAACTGGTATCAGATTCGACCCTCCATAACACTGGAAGAGTATCCACAGTTTATCGATGCCACAGTGTTGGGAGGGCAATCTTTTTCTGTAGCCGGTGTACAGCAGCAACCGACCTATCAGGTCGGAGAACGTGTGCTGTACGTGTGGCTGACCGACACGCTGCAGCAACAGTGTATTGCGCAGGCAGTCATCCTCGGTAAGCTGGATGTTGCGCAGGCGTTCCGATCCAACGCACTGCAGTCTATGTTCCATAACGGACTGAATTACCGGAATACCGATTTCTACGATACGCATCGAATTCAATACGATCGAGCGTCGTATATCCGAGATTTCTCGAATTCTGGACCGATCGATATCTGGTCTGGCGACTGGTCTGTGCATGGAAAACAGACCGGCTTGCTGTTGAGTGACGATTATACGGGACTGCGTGCAGGACAAGTCGCGATTTTGTTGAACGGACTGGATCGCCGACTGGAAGAAACGTCGTTGCTGCGCACTGTTAATACGATTGGCAGTACAGAAGACTTGTGCATTGTAAACAAGTCCCTGATCTATGTGTCGAAACGTGCTGGAAATCCGCTGGACGCCTATGGGAACGGATTTGCCGAGAGTGATGTCGAAGTAAAGCCGCAAGATGCTGCATGGACGCCGTTGTATCGCAGTCTGGAGCAGGAAGGTGATATTCTATACGGACAGGAGCTCGTTATGCGAGCCCCTGACGGTAAGACGCCGGTCAGCGTTATGCGCCGGGGATATGACGGCAGCTTGCGGCATACGACCGCATTCGCGATCAGCTTGGAAAAGCGCGTTGATACGCATGTGTTCGAATATAAAGGATCTCGGCTGGAGCGCGACGATGCGTTGCAGAATGCGGAACGAAATGCGGAAGAACCGACCGCCTATCTTCAGCAATCTCCTGATTTGTGGGAGGACGGCTGTATCCGGGATACCTGGGAGGAAGTGTATGCGTTTGTGGATGAAAACAGCGCACAGGCTTCTGACGAGCTGATCGATGTATTCGAGGATGAGTTCGGCGTGCATAAAACTGCTGCGAACAAGTCTGTGATTCGTCAGTTACCAGACGGCAGTATTGTATTGCGGGACGCGTGGGGTTCGGAAATCAGGATGAGTCACGGCAATATCCAGCTGTCTTCTGCAAATAATTTGACTACGATCGCAGGTCGCGATCGGCTTGACATCGTATCTGGTGTTCAATCTATTGCAGCAGGTCGTGGCATTGAATTCGGTACGGCAGAAGGCGATGTGCTGATCAAAGGACATCACGATGTCAAGATTGCCGGAGGATTCGATGGCGATGGATCGACAACCATTGAAAGCAAGGGTGCATCCGGTGTTCTGCTAAATGGGAATTCCGCCGTTTACCTCAGCGGCAAGGATATTACGCTGATTTCCAAAGATCCGGCGTCGTCTGATTATATGGGCGGTGGATCTATTCAACTTCTGAACGGATCAGGTCCGATCGTGCTCGCAGGATCTCAGGTACAGGCATACGGAACGACTGGTGTGCAACTGGTTTCAGACAATACAGCACTCATGGTATCCGGTGGACAGATCGTCGCCGGCTGCAGCATATTTCAATCCACCGGTAATATCACGGCTTGCAGCGGTGACGTAACAGCTGTTGTGCCAAACCTGAATCGTGGTACAACATCTACGATCACCGCTGCAAAGAGCTACAGCCCGTCCGTTGTCGTAGAGGGCGGTGTTACGGCGCAAACGGTGATTCAATGCAACGGACCGATCATGACCAGAGATGCTCTGATGGGTGATAATGTGTATGCACGGCATCCCAACGATGAAAAAACACTGGTAAAACTGCGGTCGAATATCCAGCAGGCGAATCGTCCGACATCACAGAGCGAACGCATCAGCAACTCACTCAGCCGGATTTCAACGCAAATCAGCACTGCGCTCAGTGCAATCGATATCAAATCATTTCTGTCCAGATTGTTTGCATTTACGCATACAAGCAAAGCGTATGAGATCCAGGAACCGGTATTCAGTGCAAAAGGAGCTGGAGGTACCGCATTCACGGGTGTCACAGCCATTGACAACCGTTCCAACCTTACCTATATTTATCCAGGAGAAGCGTTCTGGACAAGCTCTGGGATGACTGCCTGGACAGAGGATTGGTTGGTCGGAGAACCGCCGGAACAGACAGTAAAAGCGGTAAACGGCATTAAGCTGAATACCCCAAACATAACATAGAAAGACCGTACAATGACAGTAAAAGAGTTGACCAAGGAGTTGAATGAGCTGCGGGCGGAGTATCAGAAGAAATCGGAAGAAGTGGAGCAGCTTCGTGCAAAACTGGATCAGCCGATTCCCTGTAAACGGTGTGGACGGGATGCTGCAACAGCGCCGTTGAAAATCGATGAAGAAATCAAGAAGGAGTATTTTCGCTCGATTCTCGGTCAGAGACCATTTTCGCATACGTACCGTCTGTATGACAATCAATTGCTGATCACCTATGAAACGATGAAAGGCGATACGTTGGTCAATTACGGTCTGAGTATGAAGCAGACAGATGCGGATCTGCTGCCTCTGGCAAATCTGATCCTGATCGGATCGCTGGTACGCGTCGCGGTGATCGATGAAGCCATGCAGGAGAAAGTATTGTATGAAGCATCTGCGGAGGACAGGGCCGCTGCGGTGAAAGATGTCAGCGCTTCTATGAACAGGCTGGCGGCCTGTATGGACCAGATGCTGATTATGACGTTGCGGAATACTTGCACCATGTTCAATGCGCTGTGCGCTGGTTTGGTGGAAGTGGGGCAAGACGAAAATTTTTACAAGGGCGCTGGGCTGTATTAAGTGTAGAAGCAAAGTGCGCCGGTGCAATCGATTATTCAAAACCGGTACACCCGCTGCTTGAAACCGTCGTTCAGCGCCGATTGGAAGCCAGATTAGAGCAGGAATCGTATTTGACCGCACCGTCTGTAGACGGTTCGGATCTTTTATATACGACCAATCAGTACGTATCGCATGTACGGAATTTATTGATGCCGTGGAAAGAACGGGATCGAGCGCTTCGGCAGAAACAACGATACGCTGAATGGTATCGCAGGTTTGGCGCGGCAGTAGAACGAGAACAGCAAGAACAACGGAAACAGTAACTATGCTCGATGCGGCAACTCAACAATTAAACGGTGTACTACCTCCTCAGCTGACTACGTTGCTGCAGCCGGTGATTTCATATTTGGTAGACTCCGCGCTGACAGGAAACAGCTCGCTGCTGCGGTTTTCGAATATGAATCCGAACTTATCGTTCGAGATGAATTATCAAACCGCATATAACCAGCAACAATATAAAGCGTTGTTCGACAATGTGCGGAAAGAGCAGAGTCGCAGGCTGTCCCGTACTGTAGTGGAGGGACTGTACCGGTCTCTTGGATACGATGATATTTCCGCCCAGTATCGCGCAAACACGACAGGAGGGAATCTGCTTGGATGGGGTGTCGATTCATTCCTGTCAAACTCATGGAACACGGGTCTCAGTACCATTTATGAAGCCGCGTTTCAGCGCCGTTACATCGAAAGTCCGAACGGACGCTCCGCGTCATACGCCGCACGGTATCAGCAGCTGGGAGATACGCTGCTTCGTATGCAATTTCAGGAGGGCGCGTTCGGCAACGCCAACTTTGCGGATGTGGGACAACTGACATCTGCATTGATCTCATCCGGACGTTATGATTCCCTTGGAACGGGTGCAGATGAAACGCCGGGCCAAATCGCTGCAAAAACACGGCAGATTGCGCGTGACACGCGGGAATACACCAAAGCGCTGAGTTCCCTGCGAGATGTGCTCGGTGGCGATTTCCAACAGATGCTCGGTGTGCTGGATAGCCTGTTCGGCGGCGGTGCCATTAATATGAGCCCTACCCGACTGCAGAACATGGCGAACAATCTGCGCCATGCGATGACCGTATCCGGAATGGATATTCAGAATATGGCGACGTTGAGTGCGATCGGGTTCAGCTATATTGCACCATTCGGCGGTACGGAGACCCAGGGGCAGTCGATTGCCAATGCATCTGCCTATTATATGGGGGCCGGCATCAGTGTGGAGGGTGTAAAATCCGATGTATACGGATCCAGTCTTGCGATGGCGCAGGCGAATCGTGTCATTGCAGGCGATGCCCGGTATATGTCGGCAGCATTCGTCGCATATGTGGATGCGGAGAACCAACGTAGACGGGCTGCCGGACAATCGCTTTTGGATACCGGAAATGCGGATGCGTATCGGGAATTTACGGCAACATTACGACAGGAAAATGTCGCGCTGAACGCCAGCTCTCTCGGAGACTGGCTGTCCCGCAGATATGGAACAAATCCTCAATATCTGAATGCGATCTTAAATTCCGATATGGTGACGAAGTTGAGCGAAGAGCACAACATGACGCTGGATATGATCGGACAAAGCGCTCGTACTGCAAACGAACTGAGGGCACAGCAGTATGGAGCATTGGTAGGGCCGAACGGTGAATACCGGCAGTTCGGATCCGTCCGTGAATTGCTCGGTGGTGACTATACCAATATGCGGGCAAACGACATCTACCAGAATGTATTGGCAAATGCCCGTAATCGGGGAATGACGGAGCAGGATGCTCGTATATTGGCCGAGCGGGTTCGCGACATTCAAATTCAAACGGCGTGGAATCTGTTTCCAGAGATGACGCAACAGGAGGCGGAACAAACTGTTTTGAATGCGCCCCGTGCGGAGCGTCTGAGGAATGCGCGTATCTACAGAGATCAGATGATCGATCAATACGGAGAGGCGATTTCTATTCTGGATGAGAGCGGACGCGCAGGCGGGTTTGAAGGAATTCTGCAGCATATCGTCAGTCGTACGCGCGCCGGCAGTGAAGAGCGTTCTACGTTGTCTGATATGTTGCTGGGGGCGGTGGGGTTGTCTCCGGATACTGTGCGCATGATCAACAACGCCAGCGAGCTGAATAGCATGACGCTGCGTAATCTGTCGGATCGAGATCGCGCACGGATTCAAGAGCGGTATACCGCGATCACCGGCGATCAGAAAGAGACCGACCCCACAAGACAGTTGCGGACTATTTACAGCCGTCTGATTCAAAATGCGCATTTGACCGGAGATATTGTCGCCGGCGCGAAACGTACAGATTCTACGCTGACGGATGCGGAGTATGAGCAAGCGCAGAATGCTGCGCGGGTTGCATTGCTGACGCTGCAGCAGAATCCGGAAGATCGTGAAGGGCGGGAAGCGCTGCGGCAGTGGGCAACCAATACGGAAAACGAAACATCCGGAAACCTCGTTCAAATGGCGCTCGACACAAATCAGATCAAAGATTTGTATACGAGTGCGGGGAGAGAGCGTTTGCAGCGTGCGGTCGATCGCAGATCACGGGTAAATCAGTATGTGAATGAGCAACTGTTTCTGGGAGATTCTTCGATTACAGAGGAGCAGAAAAAAGAGTGGTTGGATGTTGCGACACGCGTATACACCGCGTCAGAGCATCTGACGAACGCGCAGCGTTCACAGCTGCGAAAGCATATTCGGATCGAAAACGATGAAGTCGTTGTTTCCGGCGTGTCAGGCGGCAAACTGACAGCAGAAGCGCGTCGCGAATTGCGTGCGCGTGGTTTTGACGACGAAGCCCTGGCACACGCGGAAACCATGCTTTCCAGCGCCGCACAGACCGTCAGTAAAGTATCCGCAAAGGAAACCAGCCTGGAGACAAAGCAGGCGATGGTACTGGATCTGATGCGCTTGGCGGATTCGAATGATCCGGTTCAGGGTATTTTTGAGTTTTTGCAAAATGATTTGCCGATTCTATTGCAGAATCTGCGCAGGGGGTGATTCATGCCGTCATCGCTTTTTTTAAATCCTCGGATTATACAGCAATCGCTGCCCACTACCGCAGTACAGGCGTCTGTCAGTTTGCGGATCGGAGGAACATTGACATCGTTTAACATGGTGAATGTGTCTCAAGGACAGCAGCGCGCACGGTTGCAGGTGGATGCGACTGCGGACGGTGCGTTGTATGCGATCGGCTGCAAAGGAGGAATCGGTATTTATGAGGCAGAGTTTCTGGAAGGTCCGTATACGCGGTGTACCGGCAACGGATCTGATGGAGACATCCCGGATTCTCTGATGCGTACTTATATCAATCTTCAGACGATGTCGGAACGGAAAGCAGAAGTCACGTTTTTCCGGGAAGGGATCGGCACCAGTGGTGGAAGCTCTCAATCGATTGGACGATTCGTCGGCATTCTGAATAATATGGTGGTTCGACTGGTGGACGATCAAGGTATGGTCTATCTTTCAGTCGCAGTAAACATTCTGGGGTCCTGGCAACCATGAGCAATGACATCAATAAAATCTACGGGATTCTGACGGACGGTGTTCCTGAGGTTGGGCCATATTATCGGTATACAACGATCAGCCGTCGCATACTGGCGGCAAACCGTGCAGTATATTTGGAGCGCCTGATCTCTGCAAAAGCGCCGTCTCTGCAGCGAAAAGCGATGGCGGAATTCTGCATTCGCTTAATGCAGAGTTCGGAGCAATGGGTTTCGCTGGTCACGGAGTTTGATCCGTATAACACGTACGCATACGAAACACAGGAATCGGACGAGCCTGTTGTACTTCCGCTGTTTCGGGATGTTGTTCAGTGGGCATCCGTATGTCCGTTCGGAGTCGGCAGCACGATACAGCTTGCCGGCGATACGGATGTGGATCGTGTCATAAAAGCACTTTGTGCGACGGTGCGGTATGAGTGATACATTCAACAGCTCGTATATGATTGAAAAGCTGGAGCTGCACATGGGCGACAGTGTGTATCCAGTTGTGCAGATCCAGATTCAGGCACAGATCGGAGGATTTCCGGAATGTCGGGTTATGGTAGCTCAAGGAATCGAGCTGCTAAGCGCGGAAGAACAGGGTTCTGCGTTGCCTGAGATCGAATATGGATCGGAAGCGTCGGTTGTATTGACGCTGTCATCGGAAGAAGGCGAATCTACTGACTACGTATTGATCTATGGGAAGATTTTACTGACCGCCACGGATCTGGCGCTGACTGGTGAAAGCATGGCGATGCATCGGACCTTGAAGATCGCGTGTGCTGCGGAGTTTGCAGACGCGCTTTCTCCAGGTACACTCTACTTTGCTGCAGAGGCTCCCGGCAGCGTCAGCACGATTACAAAAAGCGCTTTTAATCGTGTCGGAAGTTTGTCTGGGCAGCTTGCCATCGATCAGAATATCGCGCAGAGAAATGGAATGCCGGAAGCGAATCTGGCGGAGTATACCGCGAAGATGCTGGATTATATCGGCACGGATAAACAGGCGGTTTCGTCTAAAGTGAAGCTCATGGACGTTGTAAACACCAATACATGTCCGTCCATGCGATTGTCCACCAGTAAACTCCGCCCGCTGACCGATTGGCTGGAATCTCAGATTTTACGTGGAATTCAGAGCAATACGTTTTATCAGACATTCACATCGATCATTTCTCAGTTCTATCTGTCGGTAATTCCGGATTTCCTATCGACCAGCATGCCGGGACTGAAGATGAATGTGATACCGCTGATGGCATGGGGTAAGGAGATTTCACATGCGTTTACGCTGGGTGAAATCATCAACCCGAAACATACGATTCAAAGCAAAGGACGGAACGAGGTTGACGGCGTTGCCGTCAAATACACGCCGTATGTGCCGCAACCGCAGACACAGGGTATGGTGAGCTTGAATCAGACGGTTGTCTGTATGGAGAGTGTTGTCGACGGAAAGCCGAAGTTGATCGAGGGCGATTATTCTGAATTACGACAGGCGGGCACAACTCGTTCGATCGTCATGATCACACTGCCGTTCTGGCTGTCGTTCGGGATGCGCGATGCGTATGAATCGGTTCCGATTACCGCGAATAAAACGCCGGTTACCAGTGCCGGAACTCCTGCTACGAAAAATACTGCGACAACGACACAGACGATTCAATATATGAACAATTGGGCGCGCGAGTGGGCAATCCTTCTGGCAAAATCTTCGTACGCGGCATTGAACCGTGCGACGTCGACTGCCGTGTTGAATGTACCGCTGATCGTATTACTGAATACCAGAAGCCATTTGGGGCATGTTGTCAGCGCTGTGATTCCAAGCACTGTAAGTACGAGCGGCATCGTCGATGACAGCGATCCGGAGCGGGATACGGTTGTTGGATTATTCCAATCCTGGAGCTTGTCGATTACATTGACAAACAGTACATTAAACGTAAGCGCTGGAATCAGTTTAACGCATGTGCGGAATCTGGAGGAAAATGAAGCGCTGGGTGTAGATTCTACGATTTATAGATAAAGGAGACAGCCATGCCGGAACCAGGATTTCATACCAATCCGGGCAGCGCCGATATCAAACAACCGCAAAATGCGCTGTTCAACCGTCAGCGAACACCTCGTAATTTAGATCCTGGGTCTGATGGCGACAATCCCGTCAATCAGGTATTCTCCACCGTGTATCAGGCGCGAGACACAGCTTCTAATGTCGAAACAGATTCGGATCCCGTTGACGAGCTGCTGTCTACCGCGCCGTTGACGAAACGCCCAGATTCTGCGGCGAATACAAGAGTACCTGCGTGGAAACGGTATCAACAGGGGGATCAGACGGTTGCCGGTGCGCTGCTGCAAGAGTTGACCCCTACGATCGATCGCGCGATTCATACATTCGCGAACGATGATCCCAGCTATAAAACGCAGGCTCGGATTTTGTCGTTGAATGCAGTGAAATCCTACGATCCTTCTAAGAAAACACAACTGTCTTCTCATGTATTCAACCATCTGCAACGACTGCAGCGACTGTCGGCGCAGCGCGGCAACTTGATCTATGTTCCGGAGAACGCGGCGCTTCAACGCAGGGCGATTGAAAAAGCGCGGGACGAATATGAACTGGAGCATGGGGAAGAACCTACGGTTGAAGAACTGGCTGATCTGATGGGAATCAGCATTAAGAAGATCAATAAGCTGATGAGTTATGGTGGAACGACCTCGGAAAGCGCTACGCAGGATGAACATGGGGACTCGCTGGCCGGTTCCTCTGTGGAACATGCGTTGGATCTCTACGATCGGTATATTTACGAAGAGCTGGACCGTGTAGATAAAAAGATCTATGAATGGTCTACCGGATTCGGCGGCACAAAACGACTGAACCGAGCCGAAATGGCGAAACGGCTGGGGATCTCGGAGTCCGCTGTCAGTCAACGCGCGTCCTCTATCGCTCGAAAATTCAACGAGGACCGCGAGATGATTCGGAGAGCGTTTTATGCCAACAACTAGTGCGAATACCGTCAATCAGATCAAACTACAGCTGAATACATACTTCCAGCAGCTTGCGGAAGCAGATGCGCCTCCTGTGGACGCGCTGAATACGCTTCCGGAGCTGTCTGATATGTCGTCTATGCTGACTTCTGAGATGCGGGAAACGTTGTTGAAAGAAGATGCTCCCGAATATCAGGTAATTCAGGTGCTGCAGTCACTGAATGAAGCTGCAAAGACGTATAATGCATTGTTGATGACACGCAGCACCAGAGAAGACGCGCTGACGACGTTTAAGAACTCAGCAGTGGAGATCACAGAAGATGGCGAATGATTTTTTATTGGATTTACCCGTGGATCAGGCAGTCGATACTCTGGACGTCGTAGTACAGCGACAGCATACGGTAGACCCGCTGATTCAACGTGCGATGGTTCTGGCATTGCTGCGAAATGACCCGCAACTCCGTATTTTTGACGGAGAGGGGATCTATCAATCGCTGACGAAAGTGACAACTGGTGCAACATCCGCGCTGCAGAGTGAACTCAACAGCTGTCAGACATATTTAAAACAGCTGTTGAATACGCCGACTGTTCAGATCTCGGATTTGTATTTTACGATCGACACGTCCGGAACATCGATTCAGGTAACATTGCATATGGTAAAAACGACAGGAGACACGGTATCCGCCGTGGTGATACAGTAATATGGCAGAATCATTGAGCACCATTATCTTTCAGGAGCTGCGCGCTGCCTATCCTTCGGTGGACTGGACAGTCGGCAGCGTTGTACGTGAATTGATCGCGGAACCAGTGGCGACACTGGGTTCATTGGCAGATCAATATATACAGGACGCGGAACAGCAACTGAATCTGGCGGCGATTCTCAGAAACCCGGCGCAGTATTCCGCTGAGTTGAATCTGTGGATGGAACGGCTCGGTCTGGATTCGACAAGAAATCGCGCTGCATCCGGGACTGCGCGGATCATGATGACAAAATTGTCCACTCCTGTGTCGATCATGGAAGGCACGATCCTGACATGGAACAACGTTCAATTGACGGTATCCGAGACTACGACATGGTTCATATCCGCTGCGGATGGTGCCAACGTGCTGACATACCGGGGACCTAACGCCTATGAAGCGGTAATCCCGGTGACTGCCTATGATCAATCCAACATTGCGCTGTCGGAAGGGTCTCCGCTGAACTGGTCGGACGCGCCGAGTACGGTATACGACGTCTGCGTCGGTTCTGCAATTACAGGTGGACGCGTTGAAATGACGGATGCGGAGAAAGCCGCCGCAATTCAGGATGTTCTGTTCCCGGCGGCATTCTCCGGGGAATACAGTATGAATGCAGCGCTTCGCCGTAGGTTACCACTGGTTGTGAATTCTGTAAAACCGGGCAGGAAACAGGACAGTGCGGTTGGACAGGTTCCTGTTTATGTAAAAACAGTGAATGCACCGGAAGTCTGGGATATCGATGCTGTCTGCCGCTCAACAAACGGACAGATTGTATGTGAAATCGACGGCACCGGTGTATATGAAGTGGTAGAGGTCGCCAATCAATATGGGATTACCTACAATTTTCAATATGATCAATCGCAAGCGACAGGGGACGCGAACAGCACGGTGCGCATCGTCGTAGACGGCGTTCGAGATCAAACTCCTGTCGTTGTACGGGTTCGTGGTTTGAAGACCTTGAGCGCTGTACAAACCGTGTTTGCGGGAGAAGAACCGAGTACGCCTTATACATTTTTATCGAAACTCCCGGTCATTGTACAGATTGATCTGGAGTTGCACGTAGCTGCCGGCGACACGGTCACAGATGAGGTGCTGAACGAGCTGCAGACCTACATCTCCAGTCTTCCGCTTGGCACGGACGCTTTGAATGACAGTACGATCACCGTATTTCTGCGCGAGCGCGGTATTACATTGACGACTGCGACTTTCTACACAGCTCGTATTTTGTATGGGGACGCACCGAGGATTGTGACGACGACCGGCGGCTTGAGTCTCGACAGTTTGTTGACATCGACAGCGCGTCCGATCGCTGTTTACTGTTTCAATGACGGGATTACTGTGAATTATGCTGGATAATCTTACAACACTGCTGACACCGGAATGGTGGAAGCTGATTAAACCGAAACAGCTTCCTGCATATGCGATGCGTGTGCTCAGAATCGCAACGGATCGTCTGTCCAATACGGAACAGATATCCAGCACGGCGTCGGAGCATCCTGCGGCCAGAGCCCGGTATATGGTATTGGACATTCCACTGGAACGGATTGTGCAGAATCAGTATCGTGCCGGTGATGATGTCAATGTACTGACTGTCGCAGGTTCGCAGAAAAACTCCGAGTGGACGTATTATATCGACGCGCTTCCAACCGGATTGACGCTGATTGGATCTACAACAATGGATCAATTCTTACTGCGCGGCGCGGATTTCAAAGAGTGTGACACCGGCTATTTATTTCGAGATAATCCGGCGGAGCACGGCACGATCATTCACCGAGGAAAAGGAGTACGGTGCGTCTTTCTGGCGGTAGGCGGTCCGATGCGGATTACACACAGACCGCAGGATGCGATTTACTACAGCACTGCGACAGATCCGATTGCAATCAAGGCAATCGGCAACGCGCTGACCGACGCGCAGGTTACCTGCGGCATCAGCGGCACTACGGTCAACGCCGCGCGGTCCGTTGGCGTTCCGATGCACGCAGATCTCGTATATCGGGTATGGGCAGAGGGATCGTATGACTTTCTGCAGCTGGACAGCGGCGATGTCTGCGCGTCCCGCTGCTCACATAAGAACGACATACAACCGCAGTCACCCATACAAAAGGGTGCTCAATGGACGACGGCGGATCAGCAGTCAGCTGAGATATTTTACTTTCCGCTGTCTGGATCGTACGCTGCAGGAATCATGGGCGATATGCGGGTAGCAGATTTTCCGAATATCCTGGAAGAATACCCGGATTTACCAGTAATTTCCAGTGTGTTTCAAGGCGCGGATCTGGTTGAACTCCTTAAAACGCGTGGTTGTAACCTATTGAATGTGTGGTATGGTATACCTGATAGTGGGACGCAGCGAGCGCTTGGTCGGTATCTGGTACAAGACGGCATGCAATTGACACAGCAATGTATTACTGCAGAAATTACGATGTCTGAATGTTCGCTGTCGGACAGCGGTGCCGCTGATAATTCCGCAGAATCCGCTGCAGAGTCGATATCGATGACAGATTCAGCGAAAGTTCAATTTATTGTGTGAGGATTTTTTATGTTGCTTCAAAGTACCGAAGTTCTGTATCAGGCGCTGGGCGGCAGTCGTCACATTGACGGCATGTACTTGTTCCACAACACGACAGGGACCGCTCCCAGTGTTCCCAGCAACGCCACGGCATCGTATTTCTTTTCCAACGTATCGACGTTCGGCGGTATTCTGAGAACTACGCAGGTGACCCCTGCCGGAAGCGATCAAAATACCATGTCGTTCATTTCTTCATCGGCAGGCGCGGAATCATACGGAGCGTCGTTCGCGGACGGCCGTAAGGTATACGCGATTGCGCTGGTGATGCGGGGATCGACCAAAGAAGAGGATCTGGTGTTGTCGTATACGACGATTGATGCAGTGACAAAGGCTGCGAACGCTGAAATTACTGCGAAAGGAGTGCTGACAGTATGAGTGTGAATTGGCCTTCTACCATCCCTCAGATCACAGATGGTGTGACACGATTCGCGGAAGCGGACTTGAATCCGATCATTCAATCGCTGACGGACAGAACTGATTTTTTGTACAATGCGACGGCGACATCGACAGAGACCGGCGGCTATATCACAATGGACATCGGATTTACGTCCGACTGTCAGAAGGGGATGCTGATCGCATACGATGACACGACCGGTCGATATATTCCTGCCGCTGCACAGTGGGCTTCAGAACCGGCGGCTGACGGGAGTATGCTTCCCGCTGCCAGCGCTTACGTGGCAGGTGTACTGTTGACCGATGTCGGAGAAAACACAAATGGAACGCTGCTTCGTCGCGGTGTGATCAGCGATCCGGATCTGATTCAACGGATGGTCCCGAATAAAGTTGCCGGACGTTATTTTCTGACAACAAACGGAAGCGCATCCAACAGCAATTCGTTTACCGCAAACCTGCCGGTGTTCTGTTTCACTTACACAACATCCGGAAAACTCCTGTTGGATCCGGGGCTGCCGGAAACGCGTGGACATTCGCATACCGCACTGACATTGAGCAGTGCGAATTGGCGATCCGTCACATCAGGCAGCGGCGGTTTTCCTGCTGGAGCCAAATTCTACTATCTGGATACCAACGATGCGCCGGTTCGTGCGTTGCTCCAATCGAATACAACCGGACTTTCCTTTACGTACAATGGAGCGGAACAGCCGGATACCGTGTGGGGTGTGCATAATAACACCCTGTATGTCAACCTTACAATCAGTACATCTGATGTGTGTATGCTCCACGGAATTACTCCCTACATGGGTACTGATCCGGAAGTACGTGCGATTGCAGTCGAAGACGGCAATGAACTGCTGACGGTGAATAAAGTTGCCGGAACCGTCATTCTCGGCATGGATTTCTCCGTTTCGGAGGAAAATGATTACACGGGAATCGGTGTTACATCGTTCAATAAATCCGGTGTAAAAACAGGTCCGATCGTACAGGAATTGTATGCAGGCGCAGGGATTGCGATCAATCCAAGAACCAACGCGTCCGGAGAGACCATACCGGGATGCCTGGAGATCAGCTCCTCCACCAGCACGCAATCGTTGATCGACATGATGCTGGTCAACGCGGACGGTGCGATGCTCGGCGGAGCTCCGAGTAACGTATGTTACGTACTTCCCGCCGGAATCAGCAGCTCGATTTCCGGAACCGTGCGCATTCCGTATCATGAATCCAACAATCAGCAAGGAAAAGTCGTCCTGTGGTTGAAAGGAAACGGAAGCGCGATTAACGGTATTCGCGGTTCGGTCACTATCCAAAGACCCCCTACCGCAGGCAATCCGGTCAGCATCGCAGCGGAAACCGAATTCATCTTCAGCAATATCAGCTCCAGCAGTCCGCAAAGTCTGTATTATCTGGAGAGCGACGCGCTGTCCAATCTTCCAAGCAATGGATTGTTGGTGTTGAAGATTGCAGCGGTGAATCCGACCGCTAACATCTCGATTATGACAGTCGGTCTGCAGCTGGTATAAGGAGGGTCTATGGGAAGATTGTTGCGAGAGTGGTTGGATGAAAACTATCACAGAGCATATCCATTGGATCCTTCCACAGCTTCGGTATCCGGTACGCTGCCTCCGTCTATTCTGCTGGATATGACTTTGCAGGTCGGTGGGCAAATCGATCCAGATCAGACTTGGATCAGTTCTGTGATTATGGATGGCGTATCCGCGCAGTTCGGACTTTCCACCAGGGTGAACGGTACCACCATCAATCTTGGTACCATCTGCACGGTTGCATTGGACACACCGCCGGGAACAGAGGTGGAGGTTCAAGCGCATTTGCCGCGAAGCGGTCATATCATCAACGGATACATCGTCGTAGGCACATTAACCGCTATGTTGGATACGATGTCCGTCGCAACAAGTCTGACTTTGGAGCAAGGTAAAATCGCTCCCGGCTGTATTCTGGAAGTAACGGATTGGCTGGCCGGGCTGGTCGTAAACAACGAGTTGTTCGGCGGCGTCGTAAATATACAGGCAGGTACTGGAATTACATTTGATACGAAAGTCGAAACAGTAGATGGTGTACAGACACCAACCGTTACGATCTCCTGCAGCGATTTTCAGATGACAGATTCCAACAGTCAGATCATGAGCGATACCGATCTCGCGAATTATATTTATGATACGTACGGAGCGCCGATTCGCACGATCAACGACGTACCTCCGGATGACGCCGGCAATATCGAGTTCGTCGTTGAAAACGGTGATGATATTGGACTGTCTGTTGAAGGAGTAGGCTCGACAGGTGCGCTGATCATCAAGGATATCAACGGAAAACCATGCTGTACGCAAGCCGACCTACAGGTTATTATTGATAACATAGGAAAGCTGAATGAGCGTGCCGCCCGCATGGAATCGACACAGTCTAATCTGGATACCATGCTGAATATGATCAGCACATATCTGACACAGGTGGGTTGATGCTGAAATTTATAAATGGTGATGGTACAGAGTGCATTCCCGCCGATACAACCGCAGAGGTATGGCACACACTCTGCGGTCAGCGTACCGTACAATTGATTGCGGGAAAGAACATTCAATTCGAAGATACCGATACGGATGCGCTGATGATCGCAACGTCGTTCACAGACACGCCGGAACATCGATACCAGCAGTATATTCACAGCAAGCAATTGGCAATGGCTTACGGAAACGAGCGCGCCGGCGTTACTGACGTAGACTATCAGTTTACCTCAGGCTACGAAGGCGCGATTTATGCACCGAAAGGGCATCCGTATGTAAAAACGATTCAGGCAGTGTCTGCCGCAGGCGACGGCAACTTATCGGTATTGTCCAGCGAATGCGTCGGAATCGATGCAATCGCCAGCCGAGATCAGCAAAGCATCGTATTCTGCAAAGACGGCAGCAATTGCGATCCATGTGAAAGTTATGTAGAGCTGAACGCATTTGTGTGGCGACTGTATCATGCGTTAAATGACGTTGCATATCATCTGCTGGGATTTGATCCGACCCGACAGTATTGGGGCACACTGATGTCCTATCAAGGTATGGTGGCGCGTTGGAACACATTTATCTGGCAACAGTCCTATCAATTCCAAGTGGTGCCGTTGCGAGATACTCTGACAATTGAACTGAGCTATACCTGTGTCCGCTGTACGGAAAAAAACGTAAAGATTCATGCAGTGTTGACGTTGCAGCATGCAGAACCCGCTGCAGAAGGATATGGCAGCTCGGCGTACTGGCTCGCGCTCTATTCACAGGGTGAAAGCAAACGTGGTACATTCGAACCTGAGATTCAACAAACAGTAGCGTACGAAAGCGGTATAATACTGGAAGAATCTGGCTATGGTTCAGATGAGCTGCCGTTAACTATGTGGACATCTCGACAAATCGACATCACAATCGATGAGATGCACCAGAATGACTATTACACAAAAGCGTTTGTTCTTTCTTTGTCACAGCAATATTACAGATCGAATGCACAGGAAAGTTTCTATCTGCCGGAGCCTGCTCCGGAAATGCCGGAACATGTGTTGCAGTTGGACGTTACCTGGGAATCAGAAGAAGGCGTTACAATTGCAAAACAGAAGTCCGATATTCGTATCATAGCGCTTCAAGCCTATGTACCCGCAACCAGTAGCAGCAGCGGAGCGTCTGTATGAAGTATATCAACACCTTGCCGCAAAGTCGAAGTTTTAATCGACCGTGGTTGACATTACACACATCTGCCGGAGTAGCGGCGGGGGGAATCACCACCAATCAAATTACGACAGCGTCCGATGCTCCGATTTATCTGGCAGGTCTGGATATTGAGAATGGCGTGTTGAGTTTATCGCTTCGGCAAAACGATTTGCCGTTCGCATCTTTGATCACAGATCAGAGTAACGAGATACTGCGTATGACGGCAGAGCACGAGAATTGCATTTCCGCGATTGTCCGTACCGGTGCGCTGGACGGCGTTACCGCGTCGTACCGAGATCCTGACGCGCAGATCAGACGCTGTTTCATATACGTGCAGCCAGACGCGAATACAACACCTCGTACTTACGATGTCATGATCGATGGCGTACTACATCGTTATACGGATACTGTAGAGCTATCCATCGACGCGACTGCGCTCTCCTATCAACGAAACGAATTAGGAACGGTTACTATTTCCATGTCCGCAGATCAGAGAAACCAGTTCAATCGTGTTTCCACCGATGCGGAAGAGATCGACGATACCCTGATTACATCGATCAACGGAATTATGCCGAACGAAAAGGGAGAGATCTCGCTTCGGTTGTCGTATGGTACATACGGTACGGTACCCCTGACTCGTGCCAGCAATCGTGTTGCAGTCATTCAGGCAGACCTTGTCAGCGCAATTCCTCCCTGTGATTCCGAGGATTACATAGATACGGTCTTGTCTCCCGGCAATGTTCGGGACTTCTCCAAGATGCCGTTGGACGACGCGTATACGTCGCGGACAGTAGATGGTAAAACAGAGTATACACGCAATTATCTACTGCTGGAAAATCGCAAATATGCGTTGTATTATGCGAACGGTACCGGTGTAACGCTGTACGAAAGGAATCCGCTCCATGATTCTTAATAATTTTGCACAACCATCGTTTTATCCATTTACGACAGACAGCAGTCGTATCCTGTATGAAAACTACAAACTGCCGGCTGGTATGATATATGGTGCGTTGCTTTGTCCGCGTCTGGCAACGGACGTAATTCTGCATGTCTCCAGAATCCATACAGATCCGATTTCATCAGATACAGAATTTCGCCAGCATTGGTACATTGCGGATGAAACGGGAACCGATATCTGTGATGTTCTGTTTTCCAATCGCAGCGATACGCTGCCGACTGGCTTGCAGTCGGGACAGCCAGCAACAGGATATGCGTTGCAGAACGGAGAATACTGCGGAGTCATTCGTGGTACATCGATGTTCTATGCGTTCGCAAAGTTACTTCCAATGGAGTTGGAGCTGAATGCGGATGCGTTGGTGTTTGATCCGGCGACCGTCCGTATTCGTCATGTAAACGGATTTTCTGATATGCTGCTGGAGCAATCACCGGTCAGAGGGATTATATTTGATTCGGACGTATTCGATGTATCAGAGGACGGAACTGTGTCGGTGCAATCCAATATCGGCGTATCTTCCACGCAACGTCCGATCACCGCGCTGAAAGTTGTCGGAGAGAATGGTGTCCTGTCAGCCGCGATGACCGGTGAATCAATCGCGCTGGTATCGGATATTGGAAGCTCAATCAAAATTGTGACGACAACAAACGACATTCAGATTGGAAGGGCAATGGACTTTCTATGAGCATTTATAATCCAGCTCCACTGTTTGTATCTACACATACTGCGTATCGAACCATATCCGACGTCATCTTGGATTTGCAGATTAACTGGACGACTGCGGATCGCGTGGAATCCGGTTCAATTGCGCAGGGTAAGACCATGTGCAGCGGCACGATTACAGCCAGTACCGCAACGCTGACGTTTCAGGGATGTTCGTATTATCCGGCATTGGCGCAGTTTTCCAGAACGGTGACAATTCCGCTGACAGGAGACTTGGCAGAGTATGAAGAAAACGGAATTTACCTGGTGATTCGACGTCCTGACGTATCGGTACAAGTTACCGATATTGAAGTCGAACCATATCTTGTGATGTATCCGGATATTGTGGAGAGTGATTCTGACAGACTTCCGACACAATTAAACAGTAGCGAATCTGTACAAATAACTGCAAATGAAACCGCAATTTCTATAACAGCAACAACACCGCTGATCGTATTACCCGCAACAGATCGAAAAAATGGTATTAGACTGATAAACGGATTGAAGCCCATAAATGGGAATATCACAATCAATGGATTATCAGACATGCAGATTATAGTAGGAGCTCCTGCACATGAGTGATTGCCCCTCCAGCGATAAGATTCAAAATGCAGTTATACCAGCATTGACGTGTGAAAATCCAGCTCCAGAATCTATTTTACGGCTGCCGACGACACTTCCCGGCGTTGTCGGCGTAGGCGAACTGGAGAGTGATTATCAATTAACTGCTGCTGATGTAAACACTGTGTGGAATGCCACGTATTATCAGATCGCATCCGGTAGCGTTTCGATAGATACTAACAACGTCATCTGTATAGATAACACTTCGACTGATTACGACACATTTACATGGGTGGACTGGCTTACACCTGCGCAACAATTAGAACAGGGTAGAGATTGGATCAAGCAACCAGAGTGCTCTATGGAAGGAGGTTCCGGTGGTTTGACGGTCGGTCCTGTACGACCTCTGGTAACACGGCAGCCAATTGTCTCACTTCCGATGCCTAGCGTTACTGTGAATAAATATGGTAGCGGTGGGGGCGGAGGAGAAGTCATCGTACAAGAACAAGACATGGCTTTTCAGATGGAAGTAACGGGCATGCAATTACGCATAAGACCGGGGCGCGTTTATGTTCATGACAATAAAGCGAAATCAGTTTGTTTTCAATATGGGGAATTCTCATCCGCACAAGATTGTGTCATCAAAGGCAATACCGTACCTGTTGCATTTAATGCATTAGATAATGCGATTTATTTAATCGTAGGGTACGTCACATATGATGCTAATCAGGTATCAGATTACGGCGTATTGGTGTTTGCAGATACACGTGACTTATATCGGCTGCCAAATCTACCTGGTTTTTTCTGCTGGATTATTGGACGTGTCGAAAAAAGTAGAAATGCACTAACCATTATTGAGCAGGAACACTGCTTTTCTGTCTTTGCAGATGCTTACATGCTTTCACAGAGCTTTTCGTTGCATTTTGAGTTTGATCTGGGTGACGTGGCTCAAATAAAATATGTAACAAACGCATTTCGAACACCTAAAATCACGCTGTCTGGTGGCATTATATACGACGATCCGCACCGCATACGATCGATTGCAGGAATTACGTATGAAAACGCGATTGCAGCTGGAACCGTTTTATATGCGGTATTAAATCGATACTCTTATACTTTAAGTTGGACAACTACAAATCCGCTGTCATCAAACAATCGTTTGTTTCTTGTGATCGCTAGTATTGGATATCAAACAACTACAAAAGTTGATTATGCATGGAAACTCAACCATCCAGCAGATTTGCTGTCACCACCACGATATGCCGGATATTTTACGATTATAAGCACCGAAACCGGGTATAGTGTTATTGACGGTGCCGGCAGCGGTCAAAGTATCTGTATGGTAAATGGGTCTAATTTTACGGTTACCGACACGGTATTGGAAGGCACTGGTCAGTACATATTGCTTATATACCAAGCCCCCTATCCATCTGGTGTGACTCCTCCGGACGGCATTAAATATGGGACATACGTAATTAGGTCCTCGTACAGCACTCCAAGTGCGCTGGGCATCCGATATTGTGCATATAAACAAATAGGTCGAATTCTGTCTGTCAGTGGTACGGAGTACATACAACAAGATCATATGTCAGGTATACCGGAGATTATGTACTTCTCCAGAAGTTGCGTCAGTGCAGAAATAGAAGATGAACCAGAAAGCTCGTCGTCTACAAATGAATGAAGATACTGTGATACCAATTCCGCTGGATAGCGAAGGAAACGTTGTGAATCGAAGTATTTCCGGCATGTATAATTCAGGAATTCGATTGGTTTCCGCGTTTGCGTACAATGAGACTGGTGAGTGTACAATACCGACGCTTACCGGTAATAAGCGTGATTACGAAAATCACGTATTTATAAATGGTGAACCGCTTACATTGACCTATACGAAGTATAAAGCAAAGATCATTTATGTAAATTCGATAACGGGTGGAGATATAGCAGATCAGACGACTGGAGCATTACGTGGACCCGTTGAAACAGGCGCAGGAACCCAGGAAAATCCATATGTAAATTTAAATACAGCACTGCGGTTGGCTGAATGCTATGTAAAGACTACGTGCGGGTGCTTTGTCTGCATTAAGTTGAAAGGTACTGTCGATTATCAAATCTTTGCAAAAGGCACAACATGTGGTGTCATCACAGGCGAGCAGCGCGTATTGGTTGAAGCCTGGGATAGCGCGGAAAAACCGATAATAAATCCAAAACTTGGGTTTATACGCTATATCAACGCATCACAAGCTCGTCTAGAGCAAAATAATCAGCTATACTTAATTTCAGTGAGTTCGATGTATTTTAGAAATATTGAATTTGTTTGGAATTATGTAGATAACTTTAAAAACGAAACAGATGCGTTAACAGATTCGAGCAATGAATCAGCAATTTCAAAATACAATTACTTTCAGTTATTGTATGGATTAAATTGCTGCTTTGAATCCTGTACGTTTACCGAGATAGATGCAGATTATCAGATAACCTATATGTCCTATAGGTGGCTTCGTGGGTATCGATGGTTAATCAACAGCAGTATTCACTATACTGGACATCATATGGTTGCTTGGTGCGACGTGAATAACATGGGACATGCAAAAGGAGTGACATTAATAACGGATCAACCTTTTGGTATAATCGAGTCTCGCATTCATTTAGGGATATTGTGTGCAAATATATTGGACGGATTCTCGTCCAATAATTTCATGTTTGATGCTCATTATACTGCATATGAAGATTACGATCCGAACGGAACTGTTGCTGTCTTGGGATATATTTTATGTCTCCGGTCAATCGGACATAATATTCAATTGCATAACTGTAACATAATTGGCGCAACATCGTTGCAAGATTATACAGATATGGGTTATTCCGGAGCCGCGACATTTGAACTTATATATGAAAGCTATAACACTGGGACATCACTTGAGCTGTATAATTCCACGTTTGAATATCAATATAAAGGAGGAGCTATCTATTATAGCAGTGTGTTTAATATAAGGTCTTCTTGTGACTGGCGTGACGATAATGACTGGTCTACGATGTGGAATCACTGCTCAAGAATAGAATCTTGTGAATTTAACTGTAATCACCTCAGGCTGACCTTCTACTCAGTGTATGACTGTAATATTACGTTTGTTGGCGATTATTGGATCGGAGAAGCCCATGATTTCCGTATAAGTGCTGTTCATCTGGAGAAAACAAACGTAACACTGGATGACACTAATATCACATATATAGATGCAACAGCGACAGATAACGATAAAGATACTGATGGTAGATATAGAGGTGACGCGTATTACGTTATATATGTAGCTAAAAGCATTATTGACTCTACATTTTTACAAACATTTGGTACTAACACAGCTACGTGGTTTGCAACTGTATACACTGCTGCGTATACAGCTGATCACCGATTAGAAGACAGCACAATTATAACGACTATTGAAGGTTATATTGGTTGTTATTTATCTAGTATTAATACCGGAGATATCGTAACAAACAATCATTTCAGTTTTACGCAAACTGTGTCATGTCCCGCAACGATGACACATAATATGCACGGCGGAATAAATCGCAACAGTTGGATTTATTACGATACAAGTTATATCAATGACGATGATGTAAACGTTCCTGCATTTTTATTTGCAAATAATCAAATAACATTCACACGCACAAGGACTGTCCCACAAACAGAAGACATTGGGACGCTCAGGTCAATTTATTCTGATATAATTTTAGTTTCGATGGGGTCATTCCCAACATCAGCAACTGTATCGAACAATTCAATTTCCGGTTCTGTTTCAGAAAGCTGGGCTGGATATTATGATGAAAATAGGTGCACATACTATGATGATACGGATGATACAATTAAAGGATCTGGCGGAGTTGTCTGCAATGTTGATGTAAGTATAAAAGGTATTAGCTTTACTCCTGATTATTGGCAATTGACCGGATTTACAATATCGGTCAGTGCAAATGCCGCGTGTACTGCTTCGAAAGATCCAACATGCAGCGATTTAACTGAAACTGAAGTTGTATGTCAAGCTACTGGTGAAGTAGGTCAGCGTCGTCAAATGCGTTATTATGCATATAATGGTGATGTGCAAATAGATGAGACTGCAACAACAGATTACACATGTAATTAAGGATTGTGCTTATGACAACATTAACTGGTGATTATACGAACACAAATACAGATAGACGGAATGAATCAACCGCGACAGTTACTCAAATTACGCAAAGACCATGCTCTGTCTGCGGTGCACGAACAAGGCAGCAGGGGCATCGGATGGCTGTTATTGAAGACGAAATTACACGCTGGATTCGGGATAATAACATAACAGCCACGGACAGCTGTATTTTTTGTGTTGAAAAGCACGTCGGACGTGCGCTTGTTTTGTGGGAAGAATCGTTATCGGCGCAGGATTCTGGTACTGAAACTGGTGAGGGTCGGGTTAATCTTTACTTGAATCATGTTAAAATTATTGGACATCTTGGTAACGCTTATGACGAATCTGCTGATTATCCGGAACTGCACGAGTTGTTAAAAAAAGCGGAGCGCTGGTATCGTTACAGTGGAACAGTACCGCCATGGGACGAAATTTTAAACGCTATGAAAAAAGTGAAAGATGAACAATCAAAATGACTCCAACTTCCATTTTATTAAAGAATGACCAGTGCCCCGGTGACCATCTGATGTTGACTGCCGCTGTACGTGATTTAAAACTTCAATATCCCGATATTCGGGTCAATGTTGCTGCAAACGGGGCAAATGCGGATATTTGGAAAAACAACCCATATCTGGACAGAACAATTACTGCGAATAACGCAGATCGTGTCGTTGAAGCGCATTATCCGCTGATTCAATACTCAGACACCCATCCATTTCATTTCATTCACGGTTTTCGTCAGTATCTGCAATCAGAACTTCGTCTGACGATTCCACAGCGTGGATTCTGGGTTGATCTGCACTTCACGGAACAGGAAAAAACGAAACCGCCGTTTCAATTAAATACCAGGTACTGGATTCTGAATGCGGGCGGTAAGAAAGATTTCACGAATAAACAATGGGAGTATGACCGCTTTCAACAAGTTGTAGACAGGTTGAAAGATGAAGTCAGCTTTGTACAGATCGGATACAACAGTCATTGGCATAAACATCCAAAATTAAAAAACGTCGTCAGTCTTGTCGGGAAAACGTCTTTACGACAGGCTCTGACGTTGATTTATCACTCTGCCGGTGTTCTTACCGGGGTGAGCTTTCCATTGCTCGCAGCGTCGATGGAAGGGCCATCAGAACGAATTCGTACGGTTCGACCCTGTGTCTGTATTGCCGGCGGACGGGAGCCTGTACAATGGCAACAGATGCGCGGAACACAGTTTCTGCACACATGTTGTATGCTGGACTGTAATGCAAAGGGTGGTTGCTGGAAAAGCAGAGTCCTTCCGTTGTACGATGGAAAACCGCAGGATAAAAGTCTTTGTGTACATCCTGTAAAAACCAGTTCCGGACAGATCATTCCGATGTGTATGGATTGGATTACGGTAGATGAGGTCGTAACGGCAATACGTCGTTGGGAAACTGGTTGGAATATGTCGAATTCCTGACACGATATCGCATTGACTTTAAACAAGTTCCGTCGTATCTTATGTGACGGTAACGATAGGAGAGCTTCACGATGGATACAAAAAAGCAGACTCTATGTGTCATTAACGGAGGCGGTCTCCGTCAGATTGAATGCGCAACAGGTTGCTTGAAAGCACTGCAACAACTCGGTGTGCAGCCGGATTGCTACTGGGGATCTTCTGCGGGTGCTGCGATTGCCGGTTTGATGGCATCAGGGCTGTCTGCAGCGGAACTGGAAACCATTATCCGGAAAACCAGGGTGTCGGATCTGTATCAACCGTACTCCAAATGGCGACAGCTGCTGGGTTTTATTCCAGGTTACACGCCGGCGCTACTGAATCCAGACGGTATGTATCGATTGCTGTCCGCTCACATTACACCGCAAGCAATGGAAAAAGCGCTGGTGACGGTAACGCGCTGTCGCGATGGAAAGTCAATGCGGTGCGGTGCTACTGCCAAGACAATCATGGCCAGCGCTGCGATTCCCTGTGTATTTCCTCCGGTTGAGATCAATGGCGTACGGTATGAAGACGGAGGTGTGAAAAACATGATACCGACTCCAAAAATCTCGGAGATCGACACATATGAACACATCTACTTCATCCTGTGCAATAGCGACATCAACAACGATGAATCTTCCGGTATGCTGGCAAAAGCGGTGGAAGCGTTCAGCCGTACAATGGATCGGGAAGAAGTAGGTTTCTTCGAAGCGGGCTGGGCAGAGCTTCCGAATGTGACTGTGATCAAGCCGACCGCATATCCGAGCAGCCTGTTGGAATGGTCGGATTGCTACGGACTGATCAATCATGCATACGAGTACACGCTGTTCACAATGCAGACCAATGCGGCAATTACCGGGAAAGGAGTGCAACAATGAAACGAATCATACTGCTGTTGGCGACCGCCTGTATCATATCTACCGTGTACACAGGTTGCGCTGATCTTACGCTTCTGCAAGAAGATCAGGATGTGCACCTGCAACCAGTCGGAGAGTGATCGATGCGCTTTATCAATTTCAACACAGAAGACGCACAGCAGGTTGTAGAGCGACTGATGGAACAAGATGATGTACAACACTTGCCGGCTGCGGTCGTACAACAATCGGAGCAATGTTTTGTGTGGCGTCCGAATGGGCGGGAATCCTGCTGGGAATGTACCATCAAGCATCTGGGAACAGCTGCAGCGTATGCGACAGAGTTACGTTCCTATCCGCAGTATTTTATCCGTATGATCGGCGAATTGAATCATGCGTACATGGAATGTCCGGAATCGTATCTGGCAGATCGGATCAGATCTGTGTACAAAGAGGCGCTGCGATCTAATGTTGTTCCGAATCTGGAGCCTCTGCTGACACTGGCGTATCAGCGGTTTCAGGAAGTGCTTCCGTCTTAATTTTCAATGTCTGTAGACGGATACACAATGTATCGAAGTTTGGGACGAACAGGGGTGCCGTATTCAAGCGAATACGAGCATCCCTGATTTCATTTGCAACCTGAATGATTTCATCCGACAATGGATCGGAGTGTCCAATCAACTCACTCGCTGACATGTCAAGGTGTGCCTGTACTTGTTGGTACAACAGAAAGGCGGATCGTACCTTTCCCTCCGCAACAGCCAGCGTATTCATCATGAGTTTGATATACGACGGATATCCGGTGTAATATTCTTCAAACAGGATTTTTGCCCGCATCAGGTGCTTCATCGCGCAAAGAAAACAGCGGGGTAAAGGCAGTTCAGAGGACACCGGCTTATCGGGAGATTTTAATGGCGAGGAGGAACCATTTTGTAAAGCCGGTGCCTCTGAACTGGTTTTATTGGTATGACATCTGCAGGACATGATCTGCTTACTGGTAATCTACCTGTGTATTCATACGAATACAAACAAGTATGGGTTTACTTCTCAGGCAATATCCAATCATCACGCAGCAGATCACCGATTGTCGGCATCCATCCAAATTGTGCGATTTTATTCTTTGAATCACCTTTGAAAAACACTGGTTGTATCTCCCCGGACAATGCCCCGATCAAATCAGCGACCTCGGTGGACACAAGATCCGTCAGCAATTCTGTGCTGCTGCACAAACAGTATGTACTGCCATCCGGTAGTTGTACAATGCCGTTATTTTTCATCGCATCCAGTGCTTCGCTAAATGTAGCCATGCCTCAGGTCCTTTCAATCTCGAACATTCAATCTATTACAACAATCTCACGTTTCAGCAGCTCAATCGTATTCTGCTATTCACGATTCTTACGAATCTTTCTGCTTCAACGAAGTTCTATCGAACTTCTCTACAGGCGCTTCCCCTGTGACCCAGGGTGTAAATTTCGTGACTTCATGGTCTGCACTGCGCGTATCCGCGCTTTTACTTCGCCGGATTTCCAACACAGTTCAATCCTCCAGAATAACCCAGTCTTCCAGCAGCATATCCGACTGCGAAGCCAACCAGCCGGTCAGGATCGCTTTTCGTCCGGTGCTGTCCTGCGTGTACATGCAAATTGTGCCGAGACCGAGAATCGTTCCACCGTTTTCAACGACCAGCTTTTTTAAAGCCTCGTCCTTACACCATTCCGCTTTGATCTCAACCGCAGGTTTCAGCCAGAGGAACATCCCTTTTCCATTCCAACCACTGCGTGCAACCCGCTTTCCCTGCTTCAAAGCCTCAATCGCATCACCAAATGTCATTCTCGCACCCTTTCCTGTTGTACTTATAACACAACATTTGACAGTTTTTCAGATGTTTCGATCACTTGCTCCCATTGCCAGACACCTTCCGAGCCCGGATAGTATACGCATGCCGGCATATCTGCTTTCGCTATATACAAGACATCTTGATACCGGTAATACAAGCCGTTTTCAACATCCATCCCATAAAAAAACGTCTTTGGGTCTTCTTTTGTCCCTGCGGATGCATCGATCGGACGATAGATCGCCAGCATTCCCTCTGTACCGGGAGCTTGATGTTCTAATGCATCTACGTCTTGTATGACGCGATATGGAAATCCGTCGTGATTGACAATTTCAAGCGCTTTATAGTGTTCGCCCGCCGTCCATGTCGGACAGATCGGTGCCAACTGTTCGGCGGTCACATCATCTTCTGTCGGTATCGACATCGCAGCTGCTTTAATCTGCAATGAACGGAATAGCTGTTTTGCCGCATCTACCGGACTTATCACCGGAGGCGGTGGGTCTGCCAATTCTGGAAGACCGGTTGAACCGGTTATAATTCGTTTTCCAACTGCCTGCCCTTGCAATAAACTGAAATACAGTTCTTTTGTGATTTCAACGTAACCATCCGGAACCACGTATTCATTTGTTTCTGGATTCTTGGAGAAATGAATCTCATCAATATAAAAACCATCTTTCCAGTAATATCTCACGATGTCCTCCTTAGTACCCAATTGCAATGAACTTTGCAGGAATTGCGCCGCCTGTTCCGAACAAATCCCCGTGTGCATATACACTCATACCGGAAACCGTGCCGCCACCAATGCTTACAGCAAGGTCGTATCCGCCCACAGAACCTTCTACATCCGCCTCATAAACAATGGCCGTACCTGACACAAACGCAGTCGGGAATACGATAGGGAACACAACTTTCGTATAGGAACCAGAGGTGACTTGCTGTTCTCCCCATTGTACGATCGTTCCACCGGGCAGTTTGAAGTAGCCGGAACTGGTTTTGGATTCCGTGATATCAGGAGCCGTCAGCGCTCGCCGCCATGCCGAAAACGTGTGCGCGCTTGAATCGCTTAGAGCATTCACACAAGTACGAATGAATACTGTATTTATATTGAGAGGAATGAACGTTTGTGTCAGATAATTACCATTTCTGATTACCTGCAAGGTCCCGCCGTTTTGTTGATACGTTTCCGGATAATTCAGGTGCGGCGTATCTCCTCCGATGAAATAGAAACCGTGGTCGATGACCTCGTTAAAATCAACCGCCCCAGACTTTGCCAGTGCGTTCGGATAGAAACCGCGTGTAGTCAAACCAATTGATTTTTCCCTGTCCGTCGCCGACATCAGGCCCGCCGCCGAAGTGGTGGCTTCCGGGAGTGTCACAGCGCCGGAGCTGTCCGGCGTCTGGCCGTTCACGCTCTTGACCAATTCGTCCTTGTTGAGCTTGCCCCATTCGCCTTCGATCACTTGCTTGGAATATGGAGCGTCCGGCGGAGTGAAATTGCCGGTCCAGCGCGCGACGGTTGAAAAACGAAATTCGTCGCAGAAGTCTGCAACATAGGACATCCCGCCGAGCGGATAGCCGATTCGGAATGGGTTGTTTCCCATGTTTCCGGTGATCACGGTATCCGCCCCGATATCGAACGATAGAATTGAATTTCCGTTCAGGTATAAGGTGACATTTCCTTTGTTTCGCACCAGTGCGATATGCTGCCATACGCCTTGCGTTGCCGTAGCCTCCGACCGGCTGGAATCCATGTGGTTGTAGTTCCAGCTGCTGCCGCTCGTTGAAATCGCCACTCCGAAAGTATTATTATTCCACAATGCGACGTAAAGACCCATATCCACGCCGAACAGCCCCCGGCGTTTGTTCAGCTCGTTGAAGTAGAACCAGCCTTCATACGTGAAATCACCGGTTCCGGTAGCCATCGCCGGACAGGTCAGCGACAGAGAACTGTTGTTGAGGTTTCTCGCCTTGCCGAATTTGGCTGTTGCGGCGTTCGCTGCGGTATCATTGGCTGTAACCAGAATTTCGTCCTGCGAAGAATCAGCCGGTATGCCGGATTCCTCATCAAAATGCAGCATCAGGTGTGTGTCGTCGTCAATCCCGCCGCCGACGGTCGCGGTCGCGTCGAAACACGGAATATCGCCGTTGGCGGGATTCGCCGGTAACAATCGACCGTTAGCCGCTTCATCAAGGGTTTCGTAGTTCCAACCCGGTTCCTGCTTTTCCGGGACGCCGAACCCCTCCACGCCGTCGCCGCGCGGGGTGAAGTTGCCGGTATAGGGGAACGCGCTGCCGATCAGAATGTTCCTGATCTTGCCGAATCGACCGCACACTTTGACGGAAGACAGCGGAGACATGGACGGGAAAGAACCCTCATAAGTCGGGGACTTCGATTCCCCCGCGATGAAAGCCACCGGCGGCGTTTTGCTCTCGTAATTGTCGGAAGAAACCTGTATCACGTAGTTTCGATATACCTCACTGACACCGATTGGCTCGTTGTCGATCTTGACGTTGTTGCCTCCGCCCTGCGTGCGGCAGAAGGAAACGCCGTTGAGATTATAGTAGGAACAAGTTCCGTTGATGATTATGATATCACTGTTGTCCGATGATTCGTCCCCCTGATAATCGAACGAAACCGCCACCGGCAAGCCTTCCACGCCCTCCAGTTCCAGCATGTAGTAGTCGGAGTTGGTTGGACTGTGGATGCCGCCGCCGACGATCTGCGGATTTCCTACTTTGGTCAGCTCTTTGCCGCTGATTTTGTCGATTACCTTATCGCCTTCGATCACGATTGCAGCGAGCGTGGTATCGTGATAGACCGCCGGAATTTTATCCGCCCGGATAACCGGGAGCTTGCCCTCATCTGCCGAAGTAGGAACTTTCAGCAGCCGGGAACGGTCGATTCCTTCCGCCCAGACTGGTTGACCGGCGGGAGCAGCGTAATCAGTCAGCCGGTCTGGAACAGCGAACGCCTTACCGCCGTACCGGGCTCCAGCGGTTACGCGGAGCTTGTTGGCTTCTCCCTTGAACCAACGCCCACTGTCAGTCGTCTTTCCGCCGAACCAGAATGGGTTGCTGGAATCAAACGGCACAAATTCCCCGGTGAACGCAACCTGGAGCCAGATTGCTCCGTTCAGGTAGTAATTCAGACTCCAACCGGTAGACGTCTTCTGTTTTTCAACAGCAACGAAATGCCATTGATCTGCCGCGCACGCAACCGCATCATTCGGCCAATTGGAAGAACGAATTACCGAGGCCAAATAACCGCCGGTGTCTTGTTCAAGTGTGCTGTCATCAGAATTCCATGTCAATCCAATGCTATGCGAACCCCAATCTCCGGTATTTTCCGTTAAAATATAGTTCCATTCCGATGAGTTGGCGGTGGGCTTCATCCAGAAGTCGATCGTCCACTCCTTATCTGCCGCGAAAATTTCATCTGTTGCCAACACCGCAGTAACGTGCGAATCGTTGCCGTCGAACAGCAGGTCGTTGGCGTCTGTAAGCGTAACTCCTTGTGTCGTGACTGCAGCCGGGGCTGCATTCCCGTTTGCAGAGTCTGTCAATGCATTCTGCAATAACAGACGGACATTGTCGCCGTTGCCGCGATCCGCCCCTTCTTGATAACTGAGGATGTCTCCGCCTTTTCCGCCGGTTGGTACGAGCCTCGATTCATCGATCGACGCGTTTGTTGAGGCTATTGTAACATTACCACTGGTAGTATCCGGTGTGATACTGATTCCGGCGCCGGCGATCAAGTCTTTTTGTCGAACAAGTATATTGGTTCCAGCCATTGCAGAAAGCTCCATGTAAAAAAGCGTGATATTCCATTATAAAATATCACGCTATTGATCATTCACAAAGTAATATCTGACAATTTCTCTACCGCCTGTTCAACCACCTCCCACTGCCAAACACCCTCTGATCCTGGATAGTATACACATGCCGGCATATCCGCAAGTGCCCGATAGATGACACCCTCATAGCTGTAATATTTCCCGTACTGCACATCTCGTCCGTATGTAAAGGGTGTTGGATCTTCCAGCGTACCGCCGTGATCCAAGTCGATCGGACGATAGATCGCCAACATTCCCTCTGTACCGGGAGCTTGGTGCTCCAATGCGTCTACTTCTTGCACGACACGGTACAGCGCATTCTCGTGCCATAAGATCTTTCCCTGCTTATAATGCTGCCTCGCCCGCCATTGATCTGCCATACTGGATACTTTTCGTACCGTATCATCATCATTCAATGGAATTGCCGTCATGGTTTGATCGATCCACAGCGCCTGCAGTGTCTGCTGTGCAGTTGATCGCTGATATAACTCTTCATTTACTTCCAGAATGGAATATGGAGGCTCTCCGTATACAGCAACGTCAATGGACCATTCCTGCAGTCCGGTTTCATCTTCAATTTGATTGATTGCAGCAGCATGCTCATAATAGAACGGATACCAGAACTCCTGCACCCATTTCTGCAGCGCAATGCCTTTTGGTCCTCCGCTCTTCGCTGCTGCATGAATTGTAGGCAGTATGTCGTCCGAGATATACTGATTCATGTAATTTTTGCACTGCTCCCAGCAGCGCTGTTTTACCAGCGCTTTCTTCTCTTCGAATGTAAGCTCTGTTGCGGGCGATTGATATAACACCCAGGATGCTGTGTCGTCGTCATAATAATACTGCTGTTCGAAATCTGGTGGTTCCTGCAGAATATAATCAACTGGCAGGGGGCCTGGGAGTGCTTTTACGACCGTTTCCCTGGAATCTTTTTTCCAGTATGCATGCAGACCTCGGTAGTCCTCTATTTCATGATCCCAGGACTCTGTCTCCGTATTAAAGCACCAGCAGTGATGCTCTTGTCCGGTTTCCGGATACGGGACTTCCGTCATCCAAGGCTCCAGCGGTTCATTGTCGGGCAATTCCCATTGTGTGAGATACTCGTTTTGATTGTGATAATTGAACGCATACGCAATTTTCATAATTCATACCCTTCATACAGTTGTTTTACGGCGAATGGTCCGACTAAATCAACATACACACCGTTTTTTGTATATCCCACAGTTCTGATGTTGGACGGTGGATTTGATTCGTCTGCATATACGATTCGATATAGCTCATTACGACCTGTCAACACGTAGATTGTACCGCTCAAACAATTGTTGTCTGATGTAATTCCGACAGTTTCTACGTCGTTAATGTTCAACGCCTGTTCCGTGCCATCCGGATGATAATAGTAAACAGCGTTGTTTCGTACCACCATTCGTCCGGGAAGCAGCGTTGGTTTTGTCTGGCTTGTACACAATTGTCGCAAGTATAGTGTATTCGATGAATACACGTTGACATCCCAAACAACATACGGAGCGCTGCTGTCGGGCGTCTGGTAGCAGTACATAATGCCTTGACTGATGATATCTCCTTGAAATGTTCGGGTGTTAGGCGACGTATCGATCAACGTTCCGGTCGGCGTTTGATTCGGAGTCAACGACGTAATTGCAGTGTTCATAATGTATGCACCCAGCTGATCTGTGGTCAATGCTGCGGTACCATTGTTTTGATTGTTGATCTCCGTGTATGTGTGCCAGGATGGCATCTGTGTGAACGATAGTTTATAAGCTGCTGTTCCGCGCAATCTATAGATACCGTCAGCTGCTTTTACATAACTGTGTCCATACTGCGTAAGATCCTGTCCCACGCCCACAATCTCAGAAGAGCCTGCGGTCGCGGTCAACTTTGTGATGTTGTAAGAGTCCTTTGATGTGTTCTTCGGTGCTCCTACATAGGTATAACCGTCTGCTGCGATGTAATAAATCCAATTTACATCTTCTACCCCCACAATTCCGTTTTGAACCGGTACAGGTGTAATGGTCGGGACTTCTATCACAGACGTATTGTTGTACTTGAATACACGTGTTTGATTTACGACAACGAAGTCACCCCAGCTTTTTGCGCAACTCCAAAATGCGGAGCCAACATCAAATGGCCCGGCAGTCCGTGCTGCAGCGACTTCCGATGTACCAGTAAGTCCATATTCCAGTATCAACTGGTTGGACAATTTCCGGCGTTCCGCACCACGCAGTAGCTTGTTTTGTGAAATATTCATATCAGGAGATCAGTTTAACCGGCATCGTCGCATATACCGTATCATCTGTGTTCATAAACGTCATCGCGTACACAACACCATCGGATAAATCATCTGTGATGACGTTGCCGGCAAAAGTCATTGTAGCACCTGACACATAAGTGAAAATCAGCACAATCGCGGTATTCTCCGGAATATTAGAGGTGACTATTGTGTAACTATTCGCAGAGATCGGATCTAATATGAAAACTTGTGCGTTGCTGCCGTTCAATGAAATCGTGTTATTGCTGGCTGCTACATTCATTTTTGTATCTTGCAGCACCGCATTTCTTCCATTCACCACCAATTGGTCTTTATAAATAAAAAATGTAGAACCGGCCGTGCCGATTAAATCGCCGTCCAACGATACTGTGTATCCAGAAGATGCGGACCCACTGACGCTAATACCGGTTCCTGCCGCCACGGTCGTTCCGCTGCTGATGTCCGGTCCTGTGATCGTAAAACTGTTCCACGCATTTTTCGTGACGGTAACACCGTTGTTTCCGGTCAGTGTAATACCGATTGCATCTGTAGTCAGCCCGATTGTTGTCGTCGATCCTGATGTTGATCTTGTCAACAATCCACCACTGACTTGTACACTGGACACAAGGTTGGAGGTGTTCAGGCTCAACGTTACCTGATTCCCATTTCTGGAAGCAGAGAGCGGACTGCTTGCCGTAATGTTCGTCACGACAGTGGAGTCGATTGCCACCGTGTATACAGAGCCGGTGTTTGTCACGTCAATCCCAGTACCACCGGTAACAGTCACGGGATCCACTTCCGTAGACCCTGTCACTTTCTCCGGAGCAAATGTCGTTCCTGTATTCCGATACAGCGCGTTGTCAGACCCCCAATACAGCCGTGTACGTTGATCTGGTGAAACCAACTGCGATCCAATCAGTGTTAATGTAAGATCTGGCATGCCGATTCATCCTATGGTAATCGTTATCTCTTCATTGTTATAATATAAAACAGGGTAGACGAACTGCCTACCCTGTTTCCTGCTTTTATGTGATGTGAACCGTTACTTACCTGTCAATCCGTTGATCTGATCCTGTACGCTGTTGATGAACATGTGCCAGGGATTGTTCGTTGCATCCTGCTTTGGATTTTGCGCTTCCCACGCACGATACTTCACGGTATAAATGCGAACAATCATCTCCAGCTTCTTGGCAAGAACCGCATTGTCCGTCGATTCTGCCAGAATCAGCGGATACACGCGGTCGAACTGTGCCAACGCGGTATCGCTGGTCAGGCCGCCGCTGAGTGCCAGTTGGAAAAACGTTTTCGACGCTTTATCCGACACACCTTTGTCACAGTAAATACCGAGCAAGATCGACTGAATCACAGCGCTGTTTCGTCCAGTCGCAGCGTATGCTTGTTCCAACGCTTCCACAGAATAGTTAAGGGACTTCATCAGTTGCGCGCGTTCGAATGCAGCAGCCTGCTTGCCCTCACCTGCTTTAATGGCAGCTTCCATCCAATCTGTGCTCTTTATTTTATTGACCCACGGATTCACGATCAACATGCTGTAAGCCTGCGCGATGTCCACATCTGCAGTCACGCCCAGATCCGCGAGTTCTTTCTGATATACGGACAGCATATCCGCATACGCGCAGGACGAATTTGCATAACTGTATTGAACAGCAGCAGCCGCAGCGTAATAAACCTTCACGCGGGAATCACCTTTGCTTTTGACCACAGGCTTCACTGCAGCCAGTGTTTCGGCGTATACGTCCGCGTTACTGTGCTGACACAGCATCAGCGGAGATTTCCGAATATCACCGCTCAGGATATCGGCTTCGCTGATCTCGATTGCGGCTCCTGTTGCCAACATCCCGGCGATTAACGCAATCGCAAACATGACATGTTTCATTGTTGTACCTTCTTTATGTGTTTTGGGTTTTTGTATAAGGACATGTTGTCCGTACCTTCTGAACCGTCGCCGTGCAGTGTGATTGTTCCCGCGATACCGGCGGCTTTCCATCGTTGTTCCAGCGCGACGATTGTTGCCCGATCTTCTTCATATGTCGTACCGGATGTTCCGTTCGTCAAATAATATACACGCGGTCCTGTGATTACGACATAATTGGAACCGCGAAATGCCGCCAAGAGTGTAGAAAGTACGCTTTTTACGTTTACATTGGCTGTGCTGAGATTTGTGATGACATATCCGCCGGCACATGTGGCTTTCCGTGGGATCAGGTGCGGAACCTGTCCGTCCAGCCTGCTTCCGGGAACTTGTACCACCCAGTCCAACCGCTTCGCATTCATCGCAGTTGGACCAAAGAACAGCTCTCCGAGAATCGGCATCGACGGGTTTACGCTGTGAATCATAGCCGCTGTGAAATCCATGAACTGTTGATCTTGAATCAGCAAGTGCGACGATGTCCGTCGCCAATGACTGATGAACCCGTCACAGACGGCTGCCAACTTCAACAGATAATCCATATACTGATCCGGATCAATGTACACGGGAGCTTTAATTGATTCCGGACCGCCGAATGCAAACCAGACATTGAATCCCATATCCTTCAGATAAAGGGCCAATGCCATCAGATAATCGGAACTTTCCGTTCCCGCGAAGGTCAGCAACACGGCGTTGTATCCTTCCTGTTTTCTCAACATCAGGTTATCATACAACAGCACTGCCTGATCTTTATTGCGAGGAAGCTGTACTTCTGCAATCATCCGCACATCCGTAGGAATCATACCGACAGCTGTGCACGGCCAATCCTGTTCATAGATGTCCATCCACTTCTCCAGAATGTTCCGATTTTCCCGAAAGAGGGACGGATCATTCGAAAGGCTGTACTGATCGATGATTTTCTTCCGTACGTTACGAACGAACTCCGCACCGATTGCAAGACGGTCCTTGATCGAGTCTGTCACAATTTCAGAAAGTTGAATGGGTTGTGTTTCGAGCTGCTGTATTGTTTGAATCTGATCTGCTTTCGAAATATCGGAAGAAGTTGCGATTGCGGTGTGTACGATCGCAGCGGATGCTGGGAGTTCCTGTCGTTGCAGCGCGGTATAGGGGATCGACGCCGGTTCCAGTTTCAAGACATCTTGCTCTACAGAAGGAACGTCCTTACTTGTTGTTAGGATGCGTCCGTCTCCCACATACGGAGGAAGTACAATATCCGCGCAGCACGCGCTGATCCCTGTACACAGTATAAACAAAATACGTTTCATAGACGACAGCCTCAATTACGATGGGGTCTTGTTTTTCCGGAATACGTGACATACATCACAAACGGTGCGGACCATCCGCCCGCATAATTCACCTGATCCGTATTGCTGGCCGAAGCGGTTTCCGGGATCGTTGTGACATCCAGATCCGTTCCAAGATCACCGGTTTCATAGATACCATCGGTCAGATACAGTCGGATCGCGATTTTTGTGCCGGCTGCGATGTCTGTCAGATTGATCGTATTCTTGCCGAAGAGAGAAACCGGGTTGTTGAAGTTCATTTCCCAGCTCACATTCTGCAACCGCTTTACGGTAGTCCATGCACCATTTGGAACGACTTTATACTGAAGTTCTGCGATTGTGATGTTACGTGGTCCGGATGATTCAAACCGAGGTGCCACTTTAACATACACCGTAAATGGCATATCAACCGTCATTCCGTTGTAATAGGTTGCCTGTGACAGCAACGTCGTCGGTTTATAGTGTACCGCGTCGCCGCTCAGGAATGCGATGTAATTGCCATTGAAGTTATCCTCAGAGAACCAGCAGGCGCTGGCTGTCCCAACACCGACCATACACAGAGTAACCAGTGTCGTCAGGATATGTTTGAATGTGTGTTTCATACTGGATCAATCTCCTTTTTGCTCTTTATAGTCCCGCAGCTGTTATTCGCTGACAGTGTTCGTTTCATTTATCGACTGAGCTTCAGAACTTTTAGCGCTGAAACCCGTCAGATCTGCGGAGATATCACTCTTCGTCGCCTGTACGATACCGGGGATAGCGGTCAGACCCTGTTGATTTGGCAGGATAGAGAGTGCTCCTTTGTTGACTTTACCGACGAAGATTTTACCGTGTGGAGAGGGATCCTCCGTCGTACCGGGACTGACGGAAATATAACCGGCCCACCCGTCCTCCCATACAATAACGGTTTTGTTTTTTGTGGATTCTGTGACCGTTTTAATTAGACTTTCAGAACTCTCTGTCTTTTTAATCATAGCGCCTGTAGCCACGTCATATTCGGTAATGGTACTTCGAGTGATTGCGCAGCCTGTTAATAGTGCAACGGATACAATCGCGATAACACACAGCTTATACATAACCAACCTCTGTTTTTGTGTTTCGTGTATTCTGCCAACTATGAGCTGACAGAATACACAATTGGGTGTTACACTTAAAAACCAACATCGGTATATGCAGGATACACGGTGCGGTACCAATCTGATACACTGGTATCCGACGTGTTGGACAACCATCGATACCGCAGATAATAAAATCCGTTCAACGTTCCGAGTTTCGTCATGTTCACCATAATCGGAGAACCACCGAACACTTCATACGGAAATCCGGTAGCTGGACAGTTCTCAAACGAGGATCCTCCGTCTCCGAGCACATATTGCCGATCGCCTGCTGTCGTCTTTGTGTTGATCAGCTGTGTCACGGAAGAGTAGTCACTGTTCTTAGAATACTGGATTTCCAAATGCAACGGAGTATCAGACTGATCCATCTTCAACATCAACGGATATGCGATTGCTTTTGCAGTATCGCCGCCCGTTGTTGCAGCATTGCTGACAAAGTTCCCTGCGAACTTCACTTCAAACGAACCTGTTATGTCCGCTGTCAGTGCAACAGGTTCTGCGGCTTCCGCTGTTGTAGAGAGTGTTTGAACCGTATTCTCCAGTGTAAAAGGTGCAGTTGGTGGTGTGAAATTATCCTGATATCTGGCGATACCGGATAAGCGGAGTTCATCTAGGTATACTGTCACATCTGTTTCCGACGGACCTATGCCTTGTATACAGCCCTGTATACTTGTGGATGGTTCCGATAGCATGGTATCGGGTAGTTGTTTTCCGGCAGCAGTCCATTCAGCTGAAAGAAATTCTACTTGTTTTACACCATTGACAAAGAAGCGGAATGTATAGTCAGATTCTACTACGAAAGCAATGTGTACATATTGATTCGCCTCTATCTGTATTGTATACGGCTCTGCTTTTTCTATATAATTATCATCCGATGAATCGGGGTCTATATACCATACTCGCGGTATTACATTACTATAATCAGTATTATTGCTGGATCTTAGATCAAATCTGAATTGAGCGTTGGCGGTCTGGATATATAGCAACGGGCCGCCTGCTACTTTTATTTGATACGGCGAGCGTATAAAATACTCTAACGTGTACCCTGTTGCACCTGTTGTATCACATTCTGTTATAGTTTTAACAGGTTCTAACCAATAGATATGAGTAACGGCGTAACCACGATGCAATGTTGTTTCAAGTACAGTATTTTCAAAATGTGCAGGTGATGCGCTTATTGTGAACGTTGGAAGTTCTTCTGTCTGCCAGCTGCGTTCACCGAACACACCGTTTCCGGTTTCATTGGTCGGAATAATATTGGATTCGGTCCAGCCAGGACCTTTGCTGCTATCAAAATGAAACAATGCCAGTGTTTCTGTATTACTTGGCGTAGAGGAAGAACTTGAGCTAGAACTCGAACTCGAACTCGAACTGGATGATTCCGATGATGATGATGATGACGAAGATTCAGATGAATCGCTACTGGAAGAAGAGGTGGACTCCCCGTAGACAACTGCCTGATAATAAGCCGAGAAGTCAATTCTCAAATCTCCGGCTGATGTCCATTCTATCGTAACGCCATCTGCATTGGTTAACACTGCACCGGTCGTCGCATCCACCAACTGTACGATCGCACCGTACGGTATACCCTCAGTATCCGCGTTCGCTGTAAAAACATACTGATCATCCAGCTCATCTGCAGTGAACGTCAGACTGTCCGCAAATTCCAGGCTGTCAATTTTACCCAGTTGCTCTTCTGTGATGATATCCGTCGTTGGTATCGCTACCCATTTTCCAGACGACTGTCGATACTGGACCAGCTGCTTGTCCGACGCGGTGGTGGGAAGCAGCCATTTTTCATCTTCCGTCACACGTGTCGTCAGCGCGGTGACAGTGCTGGTCAAATCTGTGACAGTCTGTTCCGTTGCATATGGTTCTTCTGAAACTTTATACTGGACAGTAGGAGATCCGAACGGTTGCGTCGGAATCGTCATCACACCGTTCAAATATCGAATACCGCTGGACCAACGGAATTCATCGAGCAAGCCTACAAATGTGTTGTCCTGATTATTGACCAGATTGAGGCTGCCGAATTGCAGATCTTGGTTGACGAAATTCGGTGTAAAATTACCCTGCAGCACTAACTGTGTGTCCACATACACTTTGACGGCAGTGCCGTCATACTGAATCACAATCCAGTACCATGTGTTCAAATTGAACGTGTAATCTGCTGTATAGGTACCGGAACCGTTACCCATATAAAGGTTCGCAAGACTTTGAGACCCTAATGTGAAATAGGAGCCTTGCGAATTCCCGAATGACAGAAACATGAAGTTCACAAGCGATTTGGTTGGCTTGGCAAAAAACTCCATGGTCCACGTGTTGACGTTGTAATCTGAAATCCACGGAATTGTGAGCCAACTCAGGTTTCCGGAATATAAACTTTCTGTCAAATCGAGTGCTTTGTCAAAGTATCCGCTGTCCGACACTGTCGCAACAGATCCGTGCTGTGTCGGTGTATTCTTGCCCGTAGCATCGGTCCAGCTTGCTTCATCCAAATGAAGCAAACACAACGTCGCGGCATCGATACCGGTCTGATAGTCAAATACGACTGGATGTCCGCTTTTATCCGAAGATACGGACGAAAGCACGGGATTCAGCCTTGTCTCATCGATTGGTTTATACAGTTCCCATGAACGTTCAATGGATCCAAATGATTCTGTAGGAACTGCATAACTATCAGTAGATTCGCATGTGTTTGTGATTCGTACTTCATCGATCAGAACATCGGAGTCCGAATTTGAAGGTAAAATCGTCCAGTTTCCTGCCGGAATGGTGATCAACGCATCGGAACTCGTTGTAGCGTTTATCTTCTCACCGTTCATGAATACATACATCGCGGTATCATTCCGACACATACGGAACCAATACCAGCCTTGATTTTCGAACACTTTCCAAGGCAGGCCATGTGAGTCGGCGCTATATCCAAGGGCGCTAAAATTTACTGCATGAAATGGTGATACATCTCCACAGTGGTAGCCCAGACTACCTGCTGGTGTAGTTACAGCTACACCCGCAAGCCAGTACGTTGTTCCAGTACCTCCAACGCCACTGGATCCTTTTCCAGCTTTAAATCGAATATCCACTGTAAAAGGTCCGCTGATCGACGGCATCGGAATTACCAATTTGTTAGCAATCGAGCTGTTTTGTGATGAAGAGCGGCGTACCGCCTTGCCCTCAAATGCATGTGCATCCTCTACCAGCTCTAACGCAACGCCCTGATTTGTGGCCGTCGTTTTCCCGGTGGCATCAAGCGGAAGACCCTGTACGATTTCATTCAGGGGGTACAGGCACAGAAAATCATCTCGATCCTCAATGCCGCGTACTTGTAGCCCTACGCGCCATCCGTTGTTATTTTGCCCGTACGCAGACGGATCCGGTAACAGCCGGGGGCTATCTGTTGTCACAGGGGTTTTGTCGCTGACTTCATAGCTTTTAGTCACTACAGATGCAGGCTGCGTCGGAGGCTCGAAATCAGTAGTCCACTTGGCGTAATCCAGTACGATAAACTCATCGATGTTTCCATAGGCGGTAGCCTTAGAATCAGCGGAACCAATCCGCAAATAGGGCTGCGTGGCATTGAACTCTTTGCTGTTCGAGTTGAGCAAGCTGCCGTCAGCGAACAACATCCAGATATTTCCCGATCGCGCAACCGCGATATGCATCCAGCGGTTCAGATAGTCTGAAGGCATCGCTGCTTCAGCCAGCTTATTATTGCTATCGTCATCATACCAATAGCTGCTGAAATGGGCTGATGCTTTGTACAGCTTAAACGTACCATCTGTGTCGATCCAGCACGCAAGCCCGCCTACGCCATAACCTGGAGTTCCCGTGCCTGATCCAGCTTCACCGTAGGTCGAAAAAATGCCATACTTGTTAGCCACAGAAGTAACATAAATCCATGTGTGAATCGTAAAGTCCGCAGCACCGACTGGAGTTGGCATCTGTACATAAACAGCTCCTGGTGTTGTGCGTCCTGTTCCCAACAGTGAACCCGTTCCAAACTTATTGCGTTCCGGTGAAATCGACAGGCCTGCGCGACTTGTGTCATGCGTTACGGTTCGCGCATAGCTGGAATGGTCGGTAAAATCTGCGTCAAATGGGCAGTACAGCAGCGTATGATCGTCTGTTCCTGTAACAGCGGCTTTGAATTCTACAAAATGACCATTTTTATCCTCTGTCACAGACTCTAACTTTGGAAGCAGTCTGGTCTCATCCACCAGCGGCAATCGTGTTCCGGTATCATCTACGCGGAACAGTTTTCCGCTATTTTCTACAATCACGGGATTCAGTTGATCGCTCATACTATTTCTCACAGGTTATATTTGTCAGACACGTAACTCCAGCACTGGAGCAGCTGTTCGGTATTCAGCACGGTATTATACAAAGCAAGATGATATACGGTTCCATTGAACGGATATCTGCTGTCTACGTGTCCCAATCCATCCGTTGGTGTGTTACTGTAATAATCGGTACCTGCCGAATCCAGCTTCGTGCCGTTCAGATAGTATTTCGTGGTACTTCCGTTTCGAACAATCAACCAGTGCACAGGAGTCGATTCCGACACAGTGGATAATGACACATAGTTAGTGGTAATGGAGTTTGCCCCGGCGATAAAGCTGCTGTTGTAATATCCGTATTGTACGTCTCCGCTGATACCGAGAAACACGGAATTTGTCTTAGATGCCTGCATGACGAGTGAGATCGTATACGCGCCGGTTGTCATGTCCCACGCGGTTGCCGGTGTAAACAGGTCATCGGAGCTGTCGAATACAGCACCTCCGTTGCTCGCAGTAATCGTACCTGCCGCGTTCAAATCATGCCCGCCGCCAGTGCTGTCCAGCCACGTGCCACCAGTATAATTTTCATACAATGCAGCTGCTCCGGTGGGCATTGTTCGGTCGATCATAGATGTCGCGGATCGAAAGAATCGAACCTTATGAAGTCCTGTCAATTCCAATCCGGCATAATTGATACTGATCAGATTGTCACTGTACTGAATACGACGATCCAGCGCGTAAGGGCGTCCGGCATCGTCACGAAATTGCAACACACCGGGTGCATCAGCGTCATTAAAATTATGTGTAATAACGACGGTGCCAGACGGCGTGAATGAGATCCAGTCACCGAATGACAGAGCTTCGAGATCCGTTTTGGACGCCGTGTTTTCCAGTTTTGTCTTATCGGAAGCAGACATCAAACCAAACGTGGCTGTCGTCGCATCTGGTATTGTCACGGCTCCGGAATCATCCGGCAAATTTCCGTTTACACTGGTGACGTTGCCTTTACCAATCGACAGTTCGATATTGCCTTCGGCATCAGGGCTGACGCCGTTCACTGTTTTCGGGGGTATCGATCCATCTGGAAATTGAAGATGTTGTCTCATTTATAAGTCACTCCTTAAAAGTCCCTGTTAACATCCAATTTATTTTATACGCTTTTGCCGGTGGATTTATAACCCTGAAACGTAATGTAAGCGTACCGGTACTGCTTCCCGCGTTGTGTGCAAATGTATTATGGCTTACGTAGACTACAGGAGCGCTCGTTAGTTCATTCCAATTGACAGTTGAACCAGTAAAATCAATGGTGGCAACCACGGACGTTATGGAGATGATCTGCAATGTTTTGGTGATATTTTCGGATTCGGCGGCATTGGCGGGCATATCGACCGAACCGCCCATCGTATACATGCCGTTCACCCCCATTGACATCCACGTATCTGATGTGTGGCGTCGCATATAAATGCTACCGTTCGTGTAGTCAAACGCCAGTTGAATATTGTATGTACTGCTGTTTACTGTATTCAATCGTGCAATCAACATTTGATCGCTGCTGCTCGCACCCGGTGGAGTACCGTTTGATACACCTCCCCATGCCCAACAACTCATATAATTTGTTGTTAAATCCGTATATCCTTGGATTGCGTCCAGCGGAGAGCTCCAAGCACTCCATGATGCACTGCTACCTCGCCGGGAACGCATGTATTGAACATTCGGATTATACAACGCATTGAGGACTTGAACTACGTATCCATCGCTCTCCTTGCGTATTACAGTCATCATGTAAGCGCCGCCTGCCGTGCCGTTGGACGGCAATCCGCCTGCGCCTGCGTCTACGTAATAGGTTCCGGGCGTGTCTACGCTATTCACGTTCTCATTTGACGCAACTGTTCTGGTATACAGTGTAACAGCTCCCGCACTGTCTGGTTCTATCCCATTTACAGATGTCACGGTACCAGCGGTCCCACTTAATCCATTCAATTTCGTTTTATCAGAGGCTGACATCAGACCGTCTGTTGATGTCGTTGCAGTTGGGATTGTAACAGCGCCCGACGCGTTCGGATTGTTTCCGTTTACGCTTTTCACAGTGCCCGCCGCTTCCAGTGCATCGCTCAGTCCCGTCACATCTGCAATCGCATGTGTATGCGCAGACGGCGTGAACGAATCTGGTTTATCCGTTACATTGTTCCAGCTGGGAGTTCCGCCAACGGCACTTCCGTTGTATGTCAGCTGATTCGAAGATACGCCAATGCCGTTCAACACGCTCATATTGCTGTGTTCGTGCATCAGCTCCACAGCTGACGAAACCTGACTGTATGATTTGCTGTTTTCAGGGCTGGTTCCGACATTCTGTGCGAACAAAGCTAAATTCGCATTGTCCACAGTACCGTCATCATCCGCATCATATTCAGATTTCAGCATATCGCCGGCAGCATTCGACCATACGACGCTATCTGCTGTCTTTGTCAGCACCTGTCCAGTCGTACCACCGGCAGGTGTCGTCAGCTTTGCCGCCAGCGCATCTGTAAGCCCATTGATGGTGCTCTGATCTTGTGTATGCGCAGACGGTGGGAATGTACTGGGTTTTCCGATCAAATCCGTCCAGCTGACAGATCCGACAGCGCCTCCTGTACCGCTGCCACTGCCTTGGACAAACACCACAGTCCATGTCCCGGATATCGTCCAACCAGTGAAATCGACCTCTACATTGCCATCCACTTGCTGTAGATCGGGTTGAACCTGTTTCAGATTCTCGTCCAGTATTGCGAGACTGCCGACTGTGGTATTGGAAATCACCAACTTATTGCTCTCGGTCAAGTCGGACGCTGTAAACTGAATGCTGTCTCGTGCGTCGATGCTGGCTGCATCGGCGGGTTCCCATTTCCCGCTGGTCGCATTGTATGTCAAGACTTGATTGTCGGTCGCCTCCGCAATGTTCGCAGTATCGGACAGGTCTGCCAAGGACGACGCACCGCTCCCACCGCCTCCAACAGCAACGCCGTCATACGTCAACGCTCCGTCCGTTTCTCCGAGTTTATCCAACGTCGTTTTATTTTCATGCGTATGTGACTGGGAAACGGCTGTTTCTACCTGTGTTGCCGTTGCAGTTCCGATGGTGTCGGCAACCGCTGCATGATCGACAACGCCATCGTTATTCGTATCGTAAACCGACTTCAGCATGTCTCCGGTAGACCCGGTCGTATCGATTCCATCGAGCTTTGATTTGTCTGCTGCAGACATCAGGCCGGCTTCTGTCGCGGATGCATTCGGAATCGTGACAGTACCTGTCTGTCCATTCACAGAAGATACCTTGGAGTCCAGCGAATCCTGCAGACCGGACACATCGGTGATTTGATGCGTATGTTCTGACGGCGGAAATGTCATTGGTTTGTCTTCTAGGTCATTCCAGCTGGATACGCCGCTTCCAATCTCTTCACCATTGAACGTCGGCTTATTGTCAACTTCTCCGAACTTATCGAGGGTCGTTTTATTTTCATGCGTGTGAGCTTTTACAGCGACATCCGACAACCCTGTCACATCACTGATGATATGAGTGTGTGCGGACGGAGGGAATGTGGACGGCTTATTCTGAATGTCGTTCCAGTCAACATCGGTCGGCGTAGTACCGCCACCACCCTCGATTTCAGATAAATTGATAACGGTCCATCGCTCCCCAGCAGCCAAGTAGGGGGTTGGATCCGGTGTGATGATGGATGACTGATAAGGTGCGGTGTTTCTGATGCGAATATAATCCAGCCAACCCTTGAAATAACCAACCGGACCTTTTCCAATCCACAGATTTTCATTTACCGTAGGCAGGATGACATTGCTGATCACAGAACGACGCACATTGTCACAATACAGTGCGATCGTAGACGCTCCTGCATTGATATAGTGTTCAATTGTCAACAGGTGCGGTTCTCCTGCGGTGAATCCTTCAATCGTCCCCCATGCCGGAATGTTGATCGCATTGACCTTGCCATCGATCATACCCCAGTTGATTACGTAGTCGTTGTTGTCCGTGAACAGCGATCCGATTTGTACATACGATGATGTGACTTCCTCAGATCCTGTGATATACAGGTCAAAACACCACGGATTGCTGCCGGTCAGTACGGATTGTACATTGTTCTTATCGATTTCCAGATAGGTGTTTCCATCGAACAGCAATCCGCGATCGTCAACGCCAAGCGATCCGTGCGCTGTAACAGCCGCATGCGTCACAACACCGGCAGCAGTATCCGCTACCTGACTTGCAGTTGCCGGGGATTGGATCAACAGCTTTACATCTTCACCGTTGCCCTCCGCGTCCATCTGCTTATAAATCGGAATATCATTAACTGCGGGATTCACAGGAAGCAACCGCTCCGAGTCCACTTCCGTGTTGATGATACGAATCGCTGCGGATACACCGGACGGTTCAATCGCAATGCCCTTCCCGGCAATGACGTCTTTACGTCTGATCAATATGGAATCGCCTGCCATACTTAACCCTCGATAATAAAAAGAGTGCCACTTTTTATTATAAAGTAGCACTCTCTGTGACAGTTTACGATGCGGATGCGATTAGAAGATCACTTCCCAATCATCCACAGTAACCGCAGTGTTACCGGTCAAATCCAGCACATACTGGTTTTCTGTCGCGGTACGATCCGCCGCCACCGGCAACACGGTGTATGGATCTGTGATCTTATGAACACCGTATGGAATCTGTGTCGCGGTCACCGTAACCTTTCCGCCAGTGAAATTGGACGAAGACAACGTAATCGGCGCTTGCTTCTTCACAAACGAAGCAGCCAACGCATCGATGTCCGCGATGATTGCAGAGCTGCCGGTATCTTTCTTCAGCCCGGTACCGAGCTTCACATCCAGCGCACCAGTTGTATTGCTGATCGCCGAATTAGAGGCAACTTTCACACCGCCGAGCGCATTCTCGGCAGCAGCCGGCAGCACAACGGGCAGGATTGTATTAGTATCCTGCACGACGACTGCCTGTCCCGGTGCGGTACCGATCTGCACGACACCGGCCACGGAATCACTGGCCGCAGGGACGCTGAGCACGCCTGCGGTATTGGTGATGTTGGTACCGGCTTCCACAACACCCTTTGTACCAGCAGCGGCGACAGGGACACTGATCACACCGTCTGCGACGTTGATATTGGATCCGATCTGCACGACACCGGTTGCCGAGGTAGTCGCCTTGTCGATGTTCGCACCGGAAATGTTGGTGATGTTGGAACCGTCGAATGTCGGTGCCGAGTCCGCCAACGCCTTCGGTGTAATGTACAGCGCCTCGCTGGTTCCCTCGGTAACATCGGTTGCCGACGCCGCCTGGATATCTGTTGCGACTACCGCATAGTCTGCGATGGTGTTGTCGGTCTTCTTGTAGCGGCGGAACGGCGTACCCGTTGGATATGTTTCACCGTCGAGCACCAGTTCTGCCTGCAGCAGAATAACGTCGAAGATGTCGATGTCCGCCGGGTCTGTGATGGCCTGCCCGGCAGTCAGAGAGATAACACCGTCTGCCGCGTTTACGGTAGCTTCCCACCGTTCCTGAACGCTGATCGATCCGATCTGCGAACGGGGGATGGTACCCTGATCGTTCAGTGTCGGAACGCCGTTGGCAACGCCCTTTTCCGATGCTTTGATGAACTGCATCGTATCGACCGCGAGGTTTCCGGAACCATCGAGCGTCAGCCCGGATGTCGCGGCATCCGCCACCTTCACACCACCGATGGCGTCTGCGGTTGCCGCTGCCAGCGCGACGTTGTTGCCGGACATTGTCAGTCCCACACCGGTGTTCACCTTCAATCCGTCCGATGCGGCGGACAGACCACCTGCCGCAGAGAGCTGGAGTTTTGCAGTGTCCAGGAACCCGGAGCCGTTTACAGTCAGCACTTCCAGGTCATTGAATGTCAGTGCCGTGCCGCTCAGTTTTACAGGACCGTTGGAACCGGCAGCGAGCTCGATACCGTCCGCTCCGGTTGCGGTCATCTTGATCTTTGCGCCGGTGTAGTTGCTCAGATCTACAGAGCCGGATTCCAGCGCGTCGATTCGGGTATTCAGCCCGTTGATGGTCGTCTGCAGATCGGTGACCTGCGCGATGGTAACTGCGCCGACTTTCAGTTTATTGTCAGCAGATTTTACGATTGTGGCGTTGTCATACGCCACTGCGATTGTAATCGCACCTGTTGTCGCACTCTGTACGACGGAGATCGGTTCTGTCGCCAGAACCATACGGGCAGAGAGTTGGATACCATTTGCCATGAAAATACCTCACGTTGTTAGATTACTACTTTCCATATGCCCTGAATATCGAATCCGGTGACATCCAAAATGTACGCACCAGTTTCATCGATTCCATCTGGAACAATTCCGAAATACACGTTGCCAGGAGACATAATACCGCTTGGAACCAGATCCATTTTGATGTGGAGTTTTCCATTCTGTATCTGATCCGGCGTGAAATATTTCGTGCGAACCAGTCCACGATTTACCAGTGTTTTATCCTCCTGGATCTGATACGTGTACCAGTTGTTGCCGTCCCCCTTTACCATTAAAATCTGACCGCTGTAGGCAGTCGGATCTGTCGTTGCGTACTGTTCCGCCTCCTCATACGTCAGAAATCGTGTGTTTTTCTCGTATGGAAGTGCATCGACGCGTTCCATACCTACCGGTATTGTCACATAACTTTTTTCCGCCATCGTTGATCTCCGTTTATGCTTGTTCGATCGTCACGTTCCATGTCTCCGGAGTCAGCGCTTTTGCTGCCTGATACAGATATACGCGATATGTCTGTGAAGCGGCTTCCGTCGCACCCGTCATCAACAACGATCCTTCTACAAAAGCACCTTCATAGTGCGTACTGCCTCCAGCCGGAATGACGGAAGCCAATTTCAATGTAGTCGGAACTGCGATGTAGATTCTGCGCGTTCCAGTCTGCAGCGTCAATGCAAACGAAATACGGCTTGTCGATGTAATAAACGCGCCTGTTTTCGTACGGATAAACGCAGAGTCGAACGCGGAGCCATCTGCATTCTGATACGTTGTCCCAATCGTGGACGGATCCGGATTTTCGGTCGCATCATTCGCATCGATACCGTACCAATATTTCTGCAGCCACTTTACAGTAAAATCTGCCGTATATGCGTTATCTTTTGTGTTAATCGCACGAATACGCCATGTATGTGTTGCGGTTTCATTGTGTGTAATCGCATCTGCAGTCGCTGTGTAAGAATTCGCAAACGGATCATAATTCTCCACAACTGTCACAGCTTCCGGTGTAACCTGTTGAATCGACAGTGAGCCCGCCTTCACATTGCCAGGATTTGTAATCGACCATGTAAATCGCGGATTTGCAGGCATAGTCGCACCGACTTCCAACTGTGTGGACACTCCAGCGATTGTGAATGATCCGAATTTCGGTGGACTGTACGGATAAAACATCTGGGTAAACAGTTCTTGAAATGACTGTTTATCAATATTAGTAACGCCGGCTTTAATATCTCCGACCGTTGTCTTCACGGTGGTTTCTCCAGCCGGTGTTTGATACAGCTGATCCGCTTCAGTCAGTACCGGCATTTGTTTTTCCGTGTCGTCTGCCGGATCTACAGCTGTTACCGTAATGGCATCGGCATTGATTGTAGTTTTATACTGCTGATTTGGATCATCACCGACAACTTCTGTCTGGATATTATTGCGGGTATTTTTCACCCACGTTGTATCTTCTGTATCCGGTAACTCCGGCTTGTTCCGAATGAAGCTCAACTTGGAGCTGTCGGTCTCCGCCCAGTCGGCCTGAACTTGAACAGTGCCACCTCCACCAGAGCTGCCGATCACTTCCAGTACCAGCTGACTACCAGATCCCGGTTGCAGCTGATACAACTGATATTTGCCGTCATCTCCCTTTACGGATACCGTCTGTCCCGCATATGCGGTTTTATCTGACGCGGCGTACGTACTGGCTGCTGCCAGGGAATCGAAAACAACATTGGCCTCCAACGGTTCATTGTCAACCCGCCGAAATCCGATCAATGTTGATATGTATTTATCTGCCATTGTAACGCCTCATTTACAGTTGAACTAAAAAGGTATCCGCAGACAGCGAGGCCAGCGCTTGATATAAATATACACGGTAAGGCACTGTTTTTGTATTTCCGGCAATCGGTACCGATAGTTCGGCCTGAATGAAGGCGGTCAGATAGTTGTATTGCGTTGCTTCTGACTTGATGCTGGACACAGTCAGCGTGTTCGGAACAGCGATATAAACGCGTTGCGCATGTTCCGGAATCGGGAGTTTGACCAACGTACCTTCCGACAGATTCAAGACCTTGGTATCCGCCGCATTCGTACGGATGTAAGCACCGTCAAAGATAGAACCATCCGCATTCTGATATGTGCCGTCCTCAATGTCTGCAGGATCAGGCTGATCTCCGACATTTTGATCGGTGTGGAAGAATCCTGCATAGCTCCATTGAAACGCTGTAGCCGCTGCAGTCTGGTTCCCTTCTGTATCGGTGAATGACAACTGAAACGACAATGAACCTGGTTCTGTCTTTTGATATGGAGCCATGTTGTTGACCGTCAGCGATCCTGCAGATACGTCAAATCCAGATCGCAGAACAGTACCGCCTTCTGCCGTCAGCTTTGTGGTATCTGCTACAACCTGATCCGTATTGGTTACCTGAAATTGGAACGTTTCTGTTGTCTCTGTCGATTCACCACATTCCAGCTGGTTGTCTTGAATAGAAAAGGATCTGATTTCCGGCTTATCATACGGAAACAGCATCTTTTGCATCAGAGGAATGATTTTCATGCCATCCACAACCATACCAGCTTCCAGCCCGCCGACCGTTGCTTTAATCGGATCTGTCGATTCATATCCTTCCGGATTGTGGAACGTAATCGCGTCTTCGTTGATAGAAAGATCCTGTTCCTGTCCGTCCGGTCCCAATACTTTCGGCGCAGTTCTGAATACAACGGCGTTTTCTTCGTTCACATAAACAGCAGGAATCAGTGATTGCAGAAATGCGAGTTCTTCTGCGGACAGATACTTATTATAGGTGCCCTGCTCGATATCGTCCAGCGATGTCGGAACAACGCTTCCACTGGATGAAGATGACGATGAAGAGTCAGAGGAAGCAGATGAAGAACTGGATGGTTCTGCACTGCTGCTGGACGATTCGGAAGAAGCAGATGAATCGGAAGAAGCAGATGAATCAGAAGAGCTGCTGGACGGATCCGGGATCGGTCCACCACCTTCATCACATTCATTGATCAGCTCCGTCAACGTAATCACGGTCTTTCCGGTACCGGTGACGCAGAAGAAATTCCTCCACACAGTCCAGGAGCCGTCGATCGACGTCAAGCAGGAACCATCTTCCGGTTCCACCGTCACCCAAACCTGAGACAGCGGATCTAGATACGTACAGCTGATCTGTGCCGGCAGAATCCCCATATTGTGATTGATACAGAGATCGGTATCTTTCCAACGAAGATCCGCTGGAACTTCAGGAGCGTCTCCCGGATATAACTTGATGTACTCCGGGATCATGGAACCGGGGCTGTTGATCTTCTCTTGTACGCTGTTCCCTTCTCCCAGGATAAACCGTGCGCCCGACATCCACATCAGCGGTGCCCACCGTTGTCCGGTCCATTGCCACAGTCTTCCTGCGCCGCATGTATCATATGCGACGTCGCCGGCTTTTTTACAGGCTACTGTCGGCGCATATCCGTGATAGTTTCCGCTGTTGTAGATGACCGCAACATCGCGCAAATTCATTGCTGTTGATTTTTTCGTTGCCATCGTTGTACCTATAGTTTAATCGGAATTCCGTTCAGTGTGACTTCATTGCTATAAAATACACCGGGCAGCGGTTTTTCACACGCATCGACACCCGTATTGAATACAACGGTATTCCCGTCATCCTCCGATGGATTGGTTGGACAGCAACTGGTTCCGGGTACCTGTACCGGTTCACAAGGATCTGGCTTTTCGTAGGGACAGTATGTATTCAGCTCCTCAGAAGTCCATTTCTGAATCGAGTCTTCCGTAATAACGGTAAACTCTTCTGTCAGCTGGTCACCGCTGTTCAGCAGATCCAGCTCGGTCAGCAGCCGTTGTATCTCGCGATAAACCGCATTGATCCACTCTTTCGCCAATTTCGGAGATGCAAAATCTTTCGTCGTACCAGCAGAAAGTATGTATCCTACGCTGTTCACACTGGAAGGAGATGTTGAGAAGTTCTCCAGATCATCCGGATATGCGACGCGCGCATATGTCGTAGTAGGCTCATTGTAGTACGCATTTTTCGGACTGTATTTCAAAACAAAAATCGTAAGCGGCACGCCGATCGTGCTGCTTACGTTCAGTGCGACACGTGTTGTGATACTATGGGGTTCCGCCTGCGACAGTTGAACCTTGAGCCTCACGGTTCTTTTTGTTGACTCGTCCATCGGCATCGATAATCCTATTCAGTTCTTCGGATGCCTCTTTTGACAGAGCCACATCCAATTGTTTGATTTGATTCAGACATTCTATGGTCTTAACATATACCGAATAGTCGATGGCTGCTACATCGGAATCAGACCGCTCTTGAACGCTCAACACCTGTTGCGGCTCATCAATCGTATTGCTGGACGGAAGCGGTGTGACAAAATCCAGTGAATCGGGAGATTTGTAGATACCGTCGATTCGAAACAGATGCTGGATGTACCGTTTCACAGCCTCGCTGTACATCAAATCCCCGTTTTTCTGATCATCCTCGTCCGGACTTCCCATAATTAAATTGGCTTCGGTGACTCCCCAGCTGATGTCATACAGGTCGGGAGCTTCTGACGCGACATACGGATTTCGATTCAGCGTCCTGCACACCAGTCCGAATGTGACCGGATCTACCCAGAACATATTGGAATTCAAAAGACCGATTGCCGCGTTCAGCCGATTGACCAATGGCATTCCGACCTTTGGATTTCTGCTGATCAGCAACTCACGTACGGTCTCCGTATCGTAGTCCAGCAGTTCGCTTCCTACAATATCATACGCATAGATCAGAAGGGGCGTAGCGAACGCCCCTTTATTGTGCAGAATAGAATCAGACGGCATTTGCGAATCTTTCGATGAATTCACATTTCAAAGGTTCCGGCATACTGCCGATCACAGATGCCGCTTCTTCCACGGTAGCATATTCTTTTAGTACGACACCGCAGGAACTTGCCCATTTGGAAATCTGTTCCATCAAGCCTGAGTTCATAAACACTCCTGACTTTACGGAACGCTTGGAATCCAGCGCAACCGGCGTGTTTGCTTTCTTCCGAAGGAACTCTTCGTTGGACAGAAACACGGCCTCTTCCGCCGGAAGCATGCCTTCATATGCGAGCTTATGAATCAGTCCGCAACCCTGATCAAAGGTATCGATCGCATCCACCATCGCGTCTGCAAACAACGTACCCTGATCTGTAAGGTCTTCACACATGTTGGACAGTTTATGCAGTGCATCCACTTCCTTGTCCATATGGCGAATCGCAGCATACTGAATCCGCTTACGAATTTCAGACCGGCATCGATCGCTGTCCGGATGCGCCATTCCAGCCATCTTTTCCAGCCGACTTTCTTTTCCGTCCGCCGTGTATCCGTACTGATCCGCGATTCGAACCAGCTCCCGTGCGCATTCACGGCAGAATTCAGCCGGATAAGAGGCTCGTTTTTGCATCAGTGTATTGACTGCATCGTGAAACGACGGCTCATCGTAAATAACAAACTCCGCACTGCAACCTGCCTTTTTCACAAGACAGTGCTCAGCGGCTACGTCTTTCAGTTGAAAATCCTGATTTGTGATTCCGAACAACTTACAGGCTTCCTGCACTTTGTCATATGCGGTTTTCGAGATCGCCCGTCCTTCGATCGACGCTTTCTTCATCAGAGCTGCGGACACCCAGGCTGCAGCTTGGTTATCGATCCGATAACCAGAAACAGTCAATGCGTCCGCACCCTGTGGATTCAGCGAGTCCGCACTTGCGTGCTGTACATACGGGGGTACATTAAAGATTACATCGAGTTCCATTCGCTGAGCTACCTATCGTTCCTGTTCACAATTCCTACGAATTTTCCCCTTCCACCGAGACTCTGTCGAGCCTCTTCGGAAGCTCTTCCCTGCAGCGCAGGTGTAAATTCTGAGGCCCGCTTGTATATTGTAAAAATAATGCAATTCACCGAAAGTGTCAAATAATAGGAGAAAAATGTATATGAATAAACCAATTCAGCGTATCGAAGGTGCCAGTATTCGCAAAAAATTGCGAGATTCAGGGAAACCGGGTGGTGAAGAACGTTTATGCTGCGGAGGGAGGAGACAGTTCAACAGAAACTACGAAGCACAACTGAAACTACTCGGAATGCACGGCAGCTTCATTGTACAGGAACGCGGTATTATCGTCGCAAAGGTTCATATCCCATAAAAATAAAGAGGCGGGATGTTCCCGCCTCTTTATTCTACTTCTGTTGACCCAGAATATTTTTCAAATTACTTTGCTGCTCCCGTGTCAGATTCTTTTCCCAGCCGAATCCCAGCACACGTTCGAATTGTTTCGGATCGTCCAGTATAAATTCCGGACCGTCGATCACAGACAACGCTCCTTCCGGAAGTTCATCACCGTGCTTTTTCAGATAAGCCTCCGCTTCCAGGACCGCAGCGCGAGCTTCTTTGTAGACATCCCGCAAAACACTTCCGCCACGTCCGTCGCCAAAATACTGGGGATATTTGGCGGCAGCTTCCATAATCGTCAGAAAATTGATTCGAAATCGGGATACAGACATCAATGTCGTATGCACCCAATGATCCGCTACGACTTTGCTGAATGCTTCGGGATCCGTCATTTCAACTTCAATACCGACCAGCTGCCTGGCATATTCAACTGCGGCGTCATAGGCTTTTTTCTCATCCGCAATCAGCAGAATCATTCCATTCACTGCTTTAATCGCTTGCAGCGACGGAAAGTGCTGCTGCATTTTTGAATCCAGATACTCGACCTTCCGATTCGCCAGATACTGCATCTGATCCAATGGCGTCATACCTGCGAGCTTCTCCCGCTCCTCAATCTCTTTCAGCGTTTTTGCGTTGGCAGCGGTATCGCTCATACGCAGCAGATCTTTCACTGCCTGCGTCTTTTTCCTCCGCTCCTCCAATTCTGCCGCTTTTTTCTGCTCTACATCTGTCATGCGCAATTCCTTTCTTATTCTCCTGTTAACAGGTTGTATTCCACACTGTCCATATCATATTTGCTGGTATCGATCGCAAATACCGGATATTGATTTGCGACGTCGCACATTGCGACAAATCCGATGTTCACAGCATGCGCTCCGTCATCTGGGAAACTCGGAGACTTTGCCAATAAATATACATCACTTCCCTTCGCCAATTCCTGTTTTTGTTCCACAATTGCGAGAAAATCTCGCTGAGGAGCGGACTTATCCAGCGCATCGAACATCGGAAGCGTGATTTTCCGGTACTGTATCGCCATCATTGTCATCAGAAGCGATTTCGTTTTATCGACACTGTACGATCTACGAATCCCAGTATCTACGTATGTCACCATATTTGCAGTCGGTTTATAAGAATAACTGATCGGATAGACCCGTGTCGCCCATTCTGCATGGCTGCCAATCAGCAGCGCTTCCCGCATCCAGCCGGCCCCGGTAAAGTCATGCGCAATCAAGTCTGCTCGCACCTGTTGAGCGACCTGTACGACAGTGTCAGACTCAATTTTCGGATGTGTTCCCTGCGGAAGCCGTTTCATATATAACACATCGGTCTGGCCGGAGTAAAATCGACGTCCCAGCACCGCGATCACTGTCGTACTGGTACCGTTCCCACCACCGGTCCAGTCCACACCAACGACGATCATATCATAATTTTCCCGCTCCTGTATAGCGGTCTCCAATGTATTCGGCAATTGATTCCGTGCATCCAACAGATCTTTCAATGTCAGAATACGAGTCGCGGTATCATCCGGAACACCGAGCACTTCGTTCAGGAACACGGTCTTATTCAATTCCCGGCGCTTTCGCATCACGTCCCGCCATTTGTCTTCCCTCTCGCAGTGAAACGGGAAGACGATCTGCGGAATATGATATCCTACATGTTCCTCGATTCGGGAAGGATACGCATGGACAAAAAAACCAGTGCGCGTCGCCAGCGTGCCGGAACAGTACGCGCAACTGAGCCCCGTAGACCGCATCATTTTAAACAGCTCCATCTGCGGAGCTGCAATGTTGTATTTTCCGCAGTGATGGCAGCGAATACACCAGTGACCCTGAGAGCTCCGTTCAAAACTGGCCGCCAGCGTACCATCCAGCGTTTTCGCAGTACCAAGGTATGTCATAATACCGTAATCAGACGCAGAACAACACTCTTCGAGCACTGGAATAAAATCGTTGTTAATATCCTGACAGTTATAGCTGCAAAGACCGTTCGCCAGGATAAAATTATGAGTTCCGACAACCTCGATGTCGTATACCGGTCGTTCTCCGACGTACTCGATCGAAACAATCGGATCGTATTGGTATGTCGCAGGAACAGCGGTCAACAGCTCTTCATTGCCCGAAGTCTCGCATTCCGTGCATTCTGATACGCACGAGATTTCTTCAGATGCTCTGCATATCGCACAGGATCCGCTTTGAGCGCTTCCATCCTCTTCCGATATCGTTCTCTCTCGGCAGCAGCATCCCTGGCCTTTTTCGCAGCGAGCTCTTCTGGTGTCAGTTTCGCCAGCCGACGTTGTTCGGCCAACCGATCGCGTTCCAGCTTCCGCTGATGCAGTACAGGATCTGCATTGATCTTGGCACGGTACTTCCGCTGTTTTTCCGCTTTCGCCGGATCGTTCTTCCACTGTTCCCGTGCAGCTGCATTCGCAAGCTCTCTCCGATGTGCATACCGCTCCGGATCGGCTTTCACAGCCTGATAGTGTCGCGCACACTCCAGCTTTCTCTGCAGTTTGTACTCTGGATCGTCCTTGTGCTCCAGTCTCCACTGACGACGCTTCTCGTTGAGCCTCTCCGCATTCTTCCGCTTCCACTCCGTGCTGTACCGATTCAGCTCCGCTTTCTTTTCTGCCGGCAGCGCAGCATACGCAGCTCTCGCAAGCGCATTGATGCGGTCCCTGTGCGCAACTTTGTACTGACGAGACCGTTCGCGTCGATAATCCCGCGTCCGATCCAGATACATCTGACGCATCGTTTGACGTCGAATCGCTGCACATTGTGGAGAGCAACACTGATGATGCCCCTGTGTAATCAGCTCCCCGCATACGACACACGGACGTGTTACAAGTTCGATCTTGTACTTCATGCTCTCCGGCACATACGGTTTGATCAGCTCGACCAACCGCAGATATCCGCGTACGGTCAAACTGAGAATTCTCGCAATCTTCCCGGTCGACGAGTGCTTCACCGTAATCATCGTTGTATCGATGTCCCACTCTTCCTTCAGCCAGATCCGTAGACGATCTACGTCCTCCGGTACAAAACCATTCGTCGAGATCGACGCGCCTGAATTCTGTCCTGTCAGTCTGGACCCGTCGTCCATGAACCACCAAGCCAGTGCGATCGGATGCGTGATCGCATACAGAAATTCCCATGTGACCCGTTTCGGTCCTTTGAGGTCCGGGTACATCATATCGCGTAACAAGCGATACGTTGCTGTAGATTTCAGGTGAAAGGAGGCCCAATAATCTCCGAATCCTGGATTCTCCTTCTTTTGCGGTTCGCACCCAGCGTGCTCTTGTAACAACTCGTACTTGTGAAAAACGTACTCGTGCTGTTTCCAACCGTGATTCCACCGAATCCCGACAAGATTGACATTTTCCTTTCCTTTGAATGCACCGTCCCCCATAAGCGACCCCATGATCGCATTCAGTTGTAGTGTATCGATGTGATCGTACATCGCCTGCGTTGCTAACTGTTGCCGCTTGATCTCGAACTCTTGTCTGTCTGTCATATAGATACTCCACAATTTCGGAAAGACGCATCTTTCCATTGTTTGTCGGGAGTAGATGATCTACCGTGCATGTAACAGATCTTCCCGACGTTGTTGTAATACGGTAGCAAGGTTTAATGCCGTGAAACATTGCATCCCTTGCTGCTACACTATATAACATAACACCATCGTTGAATGATTGCAGGTAGTCTCCAGCTTTTATTTCAAAAATTTTTTTATTAGTCGATTTTCCTGCTGTAACCACATTAAGTAATGTATTAGATTCAATCGATTCGTCAAGGAGTAGGGAGGATACTCCACTCGCACCACGGACAGAATCGGGGCTAGTGTAGCTGTTCACTAGCATTAAAAAGTTTCCATTGCGGAACGTCTTCATATCCATGGAATCGTTTCCGCGCCGATCAATCAGCTCGTCTCGAATGATACAGCCCTTTAGCAGTGGATTGAGAATCTGAGCATGGAATCGTTTTTTCTGTTCAAAGCGCGGCTCTACGATGAGTGTGTTCATTCCGGCCATCATACCGGTCATCAGAATACTGCGTTGCGCAACAGACCATGACTTTGCGACCTGCCGTCCGCACATGATTGTCGTTTGTTTCGGTGTGCGAAGTTTAAAAAATGGTGATAACTGTATACGCTCATCCAATGTCAGGTGTTTTCCCGCCATTTTAAACAGCGCAATCAGCGGAGCAAAATTATCGATCTTTCCACTCCTGATATCTGCGATAATCATATCCGCATACGCTTTTCCGTCCATATCAACTCCATTTCGTTCTGTTGTCCGCCCATTATAAAATAACATGGGTTCAAGGCGACGCAATCCGCTTTTTGCGCGAAAAACTGCTTAAAAACGCCTGTTTTTGCGGCATAATACATAGAGGTATGTGTACCTCTGAAAAGTTTAAACAAAAGGAGTTTCTCATGGAAAAGACAGATGAACAGCTGGTGACTGCGCTTGAAACCACTTGCGCAATGCTTACGCAAAAGATACAGAGGATAAAGGAGCTCGAATCCGAGCTCGTGCAACGCGGAAAGGAGTTGGAGCTTTATGTTCCAAAGTTACCAAGACTTCCGATCGTAGATTCACTGATCGTGAATTATATGACGTTGAGACTGAGGACAGCGCTCAACGATTCATATATCGAAACCACGGAGGGGATGAAAACCGCCATTCATGTAATTTCGCATATGCGGAATCTGGCAGATGTGCGATATCCGTTGAATGCGGACACAGTGACGTCCGTTGCGGTTGTGAATTGGATCGATCGAAATATGGAGATTCGATCCGCGTTTGATCTGCAAAAACAGGAATATCCGTTCCTGTTACTCCCACTGAATGTGGAAAAACATGGATTCCGCTATATCGGAGTTCCGATTCCTTATCATCCTGCGATTACGCAGGAGCACATAAAGAAATTGGATCACTATTTCGATCCGTATTATAAACTGGGAACTAAAATAACGAAATTGAAAACAGAGTCCACAATGGATGCTGTGTTTTGTCACCTCTTAAAAGAGGATTTAGTGTTTGAAGATTGAAGATTGAAGAGCTCTACGGTGGAGCTTGTTGTAACTGAAAGAAAGGGAAATTACTATGAACGTATTGAGAAATTTGCTTTATAGAGCATACTTTTACTCTCTGCCTCCCACAGAACAGGTAGAAGAATGTAAACTGAAACGGTCCTGGATTAAGGACAATTTAAAACAAGCGAGTGCTGCAGCTGCAGACGCTGCAACTGCCCAAACACCTGTTACAGCGAATCCCGCGCCGAATCCAGTTCCAGTTCCGGTTTCTGTCACCACACCTGTACAGGAATCCTGTACGGATTCCGTACAAAAGCCTGCTCAAACTGTTGACGTCGCTGCTGTGAAAAAAGCGATCGTCAGCAGTATTACGACGCAACACAGCCTCATTGCACACTGGTTGGAGGCGTATATGATGAATATGCCCTGGATGGAGGACGCGTTTCTGTATCTCGTACGGCAGATGCAAACCCGTTGTTTGCCGTACGCAACGCTCCGGGGTCTTCCGCCGAACATGGTGAAGACGCTGGAAGAGTATTTAAACAAGATTGATCCGGCTGAGTGGGAAGCCACTGCAGGTGCGGATCAAACCTCGATTACTTTGTACCTGGCAGACGCCAGATATAAGGAAATCGAGTGATTCATGCCGCAAAAACAGGTCAAAATGAGCGAAAAACTACTTAAAAACGCCTGTTTTTGCGGCATAATACATAGAGGTATGTGTACCTCTGAAAAATTTAAACAAAAGGAAGCATATCATGGAAAAAGAAAGAACTGCGAATGAAGTCTTGAAAGATATATACAAAGGTTTAGACCGACTGGATGAGATATCGAGGAAATTAAATTTAATTTCCCAGCAGATCAAAAAATAATAGTAGCGACGGGCACTGCATAAAGTAACAACAGGAAGGTTTAGAGTTGCCACTGTGCCCGTCGCTTTTTTCATTGAATTAAGTTCCCGCAATCTGTACAGGATTCGCGGGATTTTTTATATCATAACATAGGAAAATATGAATATGATTACCTTCATCGCATTCAACGTGTTTTTAATCCCAGTGATGTGTGTCCTGTTTGGAATATCGCTCGGCGTATACTGGTGTACGTCGACGCCGGAAAAACAGGACACACATCAAAACAAAAAATCCGTCAACCTGCCACCATTCAAAAGATAATGGCAACAGTAGCGGATTTGGCCGAACGGGCGGTAAGCCGGTTTGGTCATCATCGATATGACGTATGCTGCATGCAACGTGCGCTGCGTCTGATCAAGCTCCTCGATCTGACCGACATCGATCGGTCAGATTTTGAAGAAATCCTGGTACAGCTGATGAATACCCGTGCGACATCGAGACGGCGGGAAATTTCAGGCATACAGGATGGTCTCGACTATCGCCAACGTCGTATGGCGGTGGATGCAATGATCTGCTGCGTGAGGGTCTTGCTCGGAGAAAGCACCAAAGCGGAAGCCGAACAGATTCTGGATCGTCTGGAAGAAGAGCTCTTCCGGAAACACGCAAAAGAAGCGCTGCGATAGCGCTGTTGGTGTGATCTACATATCGTCGAACTGAGAACGATTTCTTCGTCCCGAACTATTAACAACAAGGAGTGTAAAATGTTCGACGATATCTCAACGATCACAGTGAACGGGCATGAATTCTATGAAGAAGATCTTCGTAAAAGCTGTTACATCATTGCACAACAGCTGTTTCATGCCAACGAGAAACCGCTAACTGCAAAGCTGAGAGGAGTTCAATTCCTTGAAGCTGTGCATGAAATAAGACCTGATCTAGTCCCTAATATTGAGGTTGTTCGGAGACTGGTCGGTCTGGAACAGGAATGACTATGTGGGAGAAATACCCGCTCATCGGATTGCTGCTGGTTGTAGTAATTTTGATGAAATCGTGTTCTTGAATTCTTGGGTTCATGCGCAGGTTGACGGAAGGTCAGCTTGCTTCTGTAGAGCGACTGTAAAATGAGGTTGGCAGTCGTTCGACAACTCGACCAGATAACATGCACAGAGACTTATCCATGAGAACGATTGGAACGAACGTATTTGCAGACGATCGTTTCTGTGCAGCTTATAATCTGATTGTCTGCAGGCAGAACCATTGGTGCCGACCGGTGGATTATTCGTTCTATCGGCGGGAGGCTTGTTTATCAGGCCTCTCTTTTTTACATATCAAAACAACAAGGAGTGTATCATGCACGACGATAATGCATACGATGATGAAGATCTGTATACAGAAGATGGCGATTTCAAACCGGATTTCTGGCCTGATGAAGACTTTGATGAGGAAGATCTTGAGGACTATGAATACGAAGATGATGAGTTCGACGATATGGACGATGATAATGATCTGAACGATGGGGAGGAGTCCGTTGATTCATTAACGCACTTCGATATGGTGCAGGACGACGAAGGAAACTGGATATATCCGGAAGATCTGAAACGTCAGCGTAGTGATTTCTACTGGTAACGAGGGGTTTTAACATGGAATCAAATCATACGATCATTGGATATCAATTATTGAGAAACGCAGAAACCGCACAAAAACAAAGACAGAATCTGCTCGTTTACAAGAATCCGATGGAGTTGTTGCGAAACCATCCTCCTGCGTGCGCTGTTCCAGCACAAGCGCAGTATGCGATGTTACACATAGACCGCGAACACATTCTGGAATACAAAGCAGATGCCTGGATCGTGGGTTACTTTAAAATCGTGAATATTCTTTATCCGCGTCAATGGCTTCAGCATTGCGTTTGTCAAACCATACGCAACAGCGCGAAAGTTTTGACGCAACGTACAAAATCCAACGTTGCATACTGCGATAGAAACGAGCGTGTCGCGGTTGCTCCGGGTTCCATCTCAATCGCCGCCAGTACCGGTGCCTCCTGTATTTCAAAATCTCTTGGAATCGACTCAATTGCAGGCTGTGTAGGAAGTCGTAGTGCCGCGCTTGCGCCGAGCGCGCGATCGATCGCAGCATGTGTTGGGACTCAATCTTTCGCATATCAGGAAGGCGAAGGAGGACTTGCCGTCAGCATCGGACGACACAGCGAAGCACAAACAGATTGCCATGGAGTCGCATTCGCGATGGGAGTGAAAGGCGTGGCGAGCGGTTCTTACGGTTGCTGGATCGGATGTGCGGAATATGCGGACGATGATGTAACGATCATAGACATCAAATTCGCATTTGTCGATGATGTCAAAATCAAAGAAAATGTGCGATACTGTCTGCAGAACGGTGAATTCGTACCCGTAGATGAAAGATAAAAACTCACAGGAGCATGAAATGCGTATTAGCAAAGAAACCGGACTGAACCCGACGATTCCACTCTGTCCGTATTGCGGAGAAGGTAAAAATCAGATCATTCTCACAGGATATGAAGGTGAAAAATGGGCCAAAAAGAACGGTCGCTCTGATGGACACATGCCGATGTATATTCGACTGGAAGGCGATATCGAACCCTGCGACGAATGTAAGAAAAAGGGAATCGCGCTCGTCGAAGTCGACCCGGAAACAAAAGAGCCATCCGGCACACTCTATCTGGCAAAAGAGGAGTTCATTAAACGCCTTTTATCACACGATTCGGAGATGTTGAATCGCGTATTGAAGCAGCGGATCCTGATGATCCCGGAAGGATCGCTGAAACTGGAAAACTGAATCGACGACCAAGAAAGGAGGATTTTTATGACATAGCAAGATAGAACCGTCGAAATGTATCCGAATGTAAGAATAATTATTGAGAATCAGGCTTAAAGATGGAAAAGAACTTTTTTAAAAAACACGTCAGCGTTGTAACAGAAGAGTTGATCGGAACAAATCCGGCATTGGCACTTGCCTTGCGTCGAATGGATCGGGATACGTTCATCCGACTGGCAACGGCTTCTTACGACGCGGCACTTGGAACGATGATGGCGCAAGCCGGCGATTCCAGCATTTGGGTGCTGTACGATCAGATGCGGAACGGGCTTTCCCAATTTCTGGGAGATCTGATCGTATCGAGGAATCAGCCGCTGGAACAGCTGATTCCCGGGCTTGATAGGACAGATCCGGAGCTGCAGACTGTTTCCAACGCACGCAAGGTGCTGGTTGGAGCGTATCAGCTTCGGCTGCAGCAGAGTCCATTGAAAGCCTGATGTGACGAAACAACGTGGGTGCTTTTACGGCATCCACGAGTCTCCGGAACTGCGGATTCTGAAGAACACCGCAGTTCCTTTTTAGCTCATCTTTTGTAACATGGATGCCACGCTTGCACAATGCAGCCGACAAAGCGGACGCCTGGTCGTCTTTTCTGATACGAGATCGCGCTCGCAGTACAAGACGAAGAGTTGCCTTGTCGATTCCGGTTTCCTCGGCTAATTTATGTATCAGTGTTCTGGTGTCGATGTTCATATCGGGTAGTTTAGCACATAATGTAGGAGAAAACAAACATGCAAAACACCCTGTCTAACCAAGAAAGGACCCATGTCCAGTAATTTCAGGAGTTCGTTATGCAACGCGAAACCGAACAATTACTGGCATGGGCACCCGCAATCCTAGGAGGGATGGGTTTATGGATCGGACTGTCGTATTTGCCTGCGATGGTCGATATCATCCATATCATACTCATCTCAATCGCATTTCTCATTTCAAGATCGGTAGGAGGTGCAGTTTTACTTATTTACATCTGTTCTCACATTGACACATTATCACGTCTCATACCAGTCATAGCAATACTCGGCATTGTCGCTTTGATTCGTGATATATGGCTGTTTATAGACAACAAAAAACATGAAAAAGATAACCTTAATCTATGAAAATTGACATCATACCCGCGTCCGCTGTACAGAGCAGCTGGATGGACGCGGTCATCTCTCACTGCTGGGGTGTTCGTCGAAAAGCGTCGATGGACCGCTATTATCAGTCAAACGACTCCGTCACACTGCTTCTGCAGTATCTGGCGCTCTGCCGCGCACCGAGATCGGTCGCGCTGCAGATCCGAACGCATGAGAAAAAAGACGGATGCTACGTGTGGCTGGAATCAGGTCGCCCTGATTATCTGGAACGACAGCACGTAGAACCGAAACCGTACAGCAGAGAAGAGGAGATCAATTTCGCAATTCTGTTCAATCCCCGTTGTCTGAGAAACATCAGCCATCAGAGATTCTGCACGAAAGCGGAACTGCCGACACGGAACTTCATGGAACTTTGGAAACAGGAACTGGAAAAAATCGACCCGGATCTCGCTGCAATCATGGAACCGCTCTGCGCTTACAGAAACGGCAAGTGCACGGAGATTCGCGGCTGTGACCGTTGGAAACAGTATTCGGAAGCGTCTCAATAAGTAATCGGGCTTATCAGAACAATTGAAGTATAAGAGTACGGAATACACTCCGTACTCTTTTTTATGTATAAATAAAAACAGCACAGGTATTTGGATCATGCGAGATCACTATGACTTTATCAAAATGGAAAAAGAAATACGAAAACGGGAATCACGCAGAGCCATGTGCGTAGCGCATATAGGCGGAGATTATTACATCTGGACGCGCAGATCCCACCGGGATCACGGCTGCCGATCCTGTATATGCGGGACGTTAGACGGAGAATGCCGGTATCGAAGCCGACACGAAGATCTCTGCATCTGCGCATTGAACGGTAACTCAAAATGGCTGATCAAACGCATCCACCGACGGAAGATTCTGTGGTCGTGGCACGGTCGAAGATTTACGATTATCATATCCAAATTTCGAAATCCGTTCAAAATCTGGTTTCTGAGAAACAGCAGCGATCATGATACAGACACAGATGTCTACTAAAACGTTTTAGAACTCACGTAGAATTTAGCTGTGAAAAGGGACGAGTGTTGATATAGAATTTCAACACTCGCAATCAGAACGCATTCTATTCATCATTCACAGGAGTACGATATGATCAGTTATGGTCTTTATCGATTGTTGCCGTTTCTGTACGAGGAGGAACTGATACAACGATATGCCGATGTGTTTGTAGTGGGTTCAATCCTTGAATTCGGATTGATCGGTCTGTTCGTACTGTATCTGATTCTGCGGGTATTGGTCGGTATAGTCGATCCAGACGCATAGAGTGTTTGTCTGATGCGGCAATGAATACCAACTAAACCGTTTTAGAAAGCGTCAGAATCAACGAAACTTGTAAATACGATAAATGAGTCGACTTTTGCATCAACGACGATCAGAAGCCTGTCTCTCGCAATCTCTCATGGGATGGATGAGTGAAGTGTCTTTAAAGCAACGCCAATATCGCGTTCAGACCGGCAACAGTCGGTAGAATCAACGGCATTGCTATTTATGATATCTCCTTCCTGCACATAGAGTTACAATAAAAAGAAAATCAGTTTTATGGGAACTATAATACTATTTATCCGTCATACGTTTCACAATGTGAGACAAAATGGTACCCCTCCCTCTCCCTTTGTAAATTAGATTAACAAAGGTCGCGCGTATCTTATTTTCGCGTGTTACACATGCGCGCCCGTGCGCGCGTATATACGTGTGCAGGCGCACACGCGATTAAGGTACTTTAATATTAAAT